>Ga0129308_1000362_pt1 | contig 72789 bp, 70 predicted proteins | sample L827metagenome_FD_94440 | JGI IMG/M metagenome (GOLD analysis project Ga0129308, IMG submission 94440) | Ring-tailed lemur group fecal microbial communities from Wisconsin, USA - L827 metagenome | ecosystem: Host-associated > Mammals > Digestive system > Large intestine > Fecal | place: USA...
CGGCGAAGCCGCGGTTTACGGAGTAAATCGGGATATGTTTCAATAAACACTCAGCCGTCCGAATTTTCAATTCGGCTCACGGCGTGTGTTTATTATAACATATCCGCAGGGCGCAGCCCTGCAGGCGGCGAAGCCGCGGTTTACGGAGTAAATCGGGATATGTTTCAATAAACACTCAGCCGTCCGGATTTATAATTCGGCTAACGGCGTGTGTTTATTATAACATATCCGCAGCGTGAAGCGCTGCAAGCGGCAAAGCCGCGGTTTACAAGGTAAATCGGGATATGTTTCAATAAACACTCAGCCGTCCGAATTTATAATTCGGCTCACGGCGTGTGTTTATTATAACATTTTTGGCATGAAATTTCAAGAATTTTGCAGCATTTTTTCAATTTTTTTAACGCCGTCAGCAAGCTCATCGTACGCTTGGTAGTTGCTTCTGTACAGCTCTATAAGCAGCGCCCCCTGATAATCCAACTGCTTTAATTTTCTGATTATAGCAGAGAAATCCTCAGTTCCCGCTCCGACAGGCAGACAGTCGGACTTACCGTTCGCGTCGCTTACATGAACGTGAATAACGTCCTTACCGAGCGCGTCGATTATCTCAATAGGTTTAAGCCCGCTGCGGCGCGCCTGCTTCAGGTCGAGTACATACTTTGTCCGCGGACCGCACTGTTCACGCAGCCGCTTCAGAAAATCAAGGCTTCCGCTCTTACAGTAACTGATGTTTTCCTGTGCGATCGTCACGTCAAATTCATCAGCCGCGTCGAGCAGTCTGCTGAACTGCTCAAAATAACGTTCATCCGAGCATTTCGCGCTTAAAATCGCCCCGTGAAGAATGAATATCTTCGCACCCAGACGGTTCATACACTCGAAATATCGCTTGTATATGTCAATAAGCGCCTGCTGTCTGCGGGGATAATCCGAAAAAAGGAAAAGGCTTTCCATAGGCGAGGTAAATGGATGAAGCGACACCACATTTATGTCATATTCTCTCACCGTTCGAAGGATTTCGTCGAATATCTCACCCGATATCTCCGAAAAGTCATTCATAAATATTTCCGTATTTTTTACGCCAAGCTCTCCGAGCTGCTTTACCGCGCGCTCAGTTTCGAGCGGGTAAAGCGACGCGCTTGATACTCCGGCAAGCATTTAAGACCTCCTTTCCTGACCGAGAAAATCGGATTTGCCCCACAGATCGTTTCCGTGGGGCAATCGCTGTTTTTTACTTCTTCTTGTTTTTCGAGCCTGCGCCGGGACGTGTGTTCCACGCCGCCCAGAGAGGACCGCTTATGAACACCGATGAATATGCGCCCGCGATAAGTCCGACAAGCATCGGGAAAACGAAGCTTATGATGGACTCAACTCCGCAGACAAGAGATACAACGCACATTGCAAGAACTGCAAGAACCGTGGTGATCGTCGTTTTTATGGAACGCGAAAGCGTCTGCTGAATGCTTGAATTTACAAGCTCTGTGATTTCCAATTTCTTTCCATAGAGCTTGCGGTTTTCACGGACGCGGTCAAACATTACGATAGTGCTGTTTATCGAATAACCGAGGATTGTAAGAATAACCGCCATAAAGTTTGCGTCAATAGGCAGACGGAAGAAAACGAACGAGGCGAATACCATGAATACGTCGTTTGCAAGCGCAACCAGCGAAAATACGCCCGCCGACCATCCGCCTATGTTCTTGAATCTGAACGCAATGTAAATAACAAGCAGGATAAATGAGAATGCAACCGCCACAAAGCACTTGAGGAAGAACGAGAAGCCTGCCGAGGGATTTACGTCCTGGCTGTTTACGAGGGTAAGCTCATTCTCCGGCAACGCTGCGGAAAGCGTATCGGAAACCTGATATTGTACATCGGCTGTAAGTCCGCTTGCCGAAGAGAACGAAACCTGAACCGTTTCAAGGTCGCTTCCGAATGCGGAACCCGTAGTTACTCCGACAGTGCCGAGATCAAGGCTCTCGACCGTACTCTTCACTTTTGCTGTATCGATAGTTCCGGAATAGCTGTAGGTGAGCATCGTTCCGCCCTTGAACTCAATATCTACCTCAACGCCTAGGATAAGGGCGACTATTATTGTTACCGCCGCAATTATAAGCGGAATTAGGCAGAAAATTTTGCGCTTGCCGACAAAATCGAAGACTTTATTTTCCATTTTTAACACCTCCGTATAATGCAGGCTTGCGGAACACCTTGAACCGTGAAAGCGACATTGTCATAAGTCTTGTTGTAAAGATGCCGAACAGGAAGTTCAGAACAACGCCGACCGCAAGCGTATAGCCGAAGGAGTAAATGGAACCGGCTGTAGAAACGCCGAACCATGTGAACACGGGAGTAAGCAGGATAGAGCAGAAGCTGTCGGGAGTTCCGAAAGCGCCCATTAGGATGACCGCAATGATAAGCATTGTGATGTTTCCGTCGAAAATTGCGGAGAAAGCACGCTTGAATCCTGTATAGAGAGCGCCGTCAATAGTTTTTCCCGCGCGAAGTTCTTCCTTGATACGTTCGTTTGTGATAACATTAGCGTCAACACCCATGCCGACCGCAAGAATGATACCCGCTATACCGGGAATCGTGAGCGTGAAACTGTCGTTGAACGAGAAAAAGCCTGTTACCGCCGCAAGTGTACCCGCGACCTGTCCCGCAATAGAAATAACCGCAACAACACCGGGCAAACGGTACATTGCAATAACCATGACAGCGATAAGTACGAATGCAATAACGCCCGCGATGGCCATTGCGTCGCGCGCGCCCATACCGAGAGTGGGCGAAATAGTGCTGAAGCTGTCGGTTATCAGCTTAAACGGGAGAGCGCCGCCGTTTATCTTTGTAGCAAGATCGTTAGCTTCGTCATAGTCGCTGAAGCCTCCCGAAATTGTAGCTTTACCGTTGGCAATTACTGCATTTACGCTGGGAGCTGAAATCTGCGTATCATCCATCCAGATAGATATGCGCGCGCCTGTAGAATATGCTTCGGCGGTAGCGTCCTTAAACGCGTCCTTGCCGCTGTCGTTAAGCTCAAGATCAACCACATATTCCTTTTCCTGCGTATTGTAGTAGGCGGTAGCCTTTGATACATCCGAGCCGGAAAGAACAAGCGGGAGATCCTCGTATGTTCCGTCGGCCGCGATATCGCCGCTGTAACCCTTGCGGAAAGTGAGCATAGCCGTTTCGCCCAGCTCCTTTACCGCCTTTTCGGGATCAAAGCTGTCATCGCCCGACTGCCAAGGAAAGCGGCAGATTATACGATTGCTGTTATAATCGACATAAATCTCATAGTCGGTGATGTTCTTGCCGACCATACGGGTTTCAATTATCGCCTTTGCCGAATTCATCTCGTCATTGGTTGCGTCATAATCGGCGGGAGGCGTAAAGGTTACGTCAACGCCTCCGCGGATATCAATACCCCAGCGTATATCGTCAACGCCTCTTACATAAACCGTTTCAACGTCGCCGTAGTAAGTACTGAAGCCCGCGATAGACAGATAAACGAATACCGCGATCAGTACGAAAACGACAAAGAAAACGGGCTTTTTTACCTGTTTCAATTTGTTGTTTCACTCCGTTTCTTTTTTTCGGCTTTTAACCGAACATAACATACTATAATAGTATAATGCAAAAACACTTTCCCGTCAAGACTTTTTTAGGATTTATCGCCTTTTTTTCACTTTTGTTAAGGCAAATGCCCCTAAAAATACTTTAAACGGAAAGCTCAGCCTTTTCACCGAGCACATCCTTGTTCCTTTCAAGAAGGGGGCGGATAAATCCGTCAAGAAATTCGTCGACTTGCTCTGCGGAGCGTCCCGTAAAGTGTTCAGGTTTTAGAGTAGCCTCGATTTCTTCCTTGGTTATCATAAACATCGGGTCCGCGGCAATGCGGTCAACAAGGTCGTTTTCGCCGCCCTCCTCCTTAACGATCTTTCCTGCGGCAATGCTGTGCTGGCGGATCCTCTCATGAAGCTCCTGACGGTCTCCGCCTTTTTTTACCGCCTGCATCATGATATTTTCTGTAGCCATGAACGGCAGCTCGCGCATTACGCGCTGACGGATAACCTTTTCGTAAACGACAAGCCCGTTTGTAACGTTGAGCATTATATTGAGTATCGCGTCAACCGCGAGGAATCCCTCGGCAACGGAAATACGCTTGTTTGCGCTGTCGTCGAGAGTGCGCTCGAACCACTGTGTTCCCGCTGTGAACGCGCCGTTGAGGGAGTCTATCATGACGTAGCGCGAAAGAGCGGTAATGCGCTCCGAACGCATGGGGTTGCGCTTATACGGCATAGCCGACGAGCCGATCTGATGCGCTTCAAAAGGCTCCTCAATCTCCTTGAAGTTCGCAAGGATACGAATATCGTTGCTGAACTTAGAGCAGCTTTCCGCAATTCCCGCAAGAACGCAGAGGACCTGATAATCGAGCTTTCTCGAATAGGTCTGACCGCTTACAGGAAAGCACTCGGAAAATCCCATTTCCTCGGCTATCATCTGTTCAAGCTTCTTTATCTTCTCGCTGTCGCCGCCAAAAAGCTCAACAAAGCTCGCCTGAGTTCCGGTAGTACCCTTCTGTCCGAGCAGCTTTAGCTTGGACATCCTGTATTCGAGCTCCTCAAGATCCATGAGCAGTTCATGCGCCCAAAGCGTCGCGCGCTTGCCGACCGTGGTGAGCTGGGCGGGCTGCAGGTGGGTATACGCCAGACACGGCATAGCCTTGTACTTGTCCGCAAAAGCCGCAAGGTTAGCGATAACGTTCACGAGCTTACGGTGAACTATCTGCATTGCGTCGCGCATTACGATTATATCTGTGTTATCTCCGACATAGCAGGAGGTAGCTCCGAGATGAATAATACCCTTTGCCTTCGGACATACCTTTCCATAGGCGTAAACGTGCGCCATAACGTCGTGGCGGACCTCCTTCTCGCGCGCCTCGGCAGCGGCAAAGTCAATATTGTCAACATTTGCTTCAAGCTCCGCAACCTGCTCAGGCGTTATATCAAGTCCAAGCTTCATTTCCGCTCTTGCAAGGGCGACCCATAGCCTGCGGAATGTCGAAAATTTCTTCTGCGCGGAAAAAACGAACTGCATTTCCTTGCTTGCATAGCGGGTGCAGAACGGGCTTTCGTATGTGCTGTATTTGTCCATAAGTCAAATTTCCTTTCGGCTTTTTTTACATAATAATACAAATATCATTTTATCACAAATCTTTGCATTTTACAATATTTTTGCGGAAAAAACACGGTTTTTAAAAATTTTTTTCAAAATTTCAAAAAAAGACTTGACAAACACCGAAAAATGTGTTATTATTTAACAGCTGAATAAAGCACAATACACTGGGGTGTCGCCAAGTGGTAAGGCATCGGACTCTGACTCCGCCATTTCGAGGGTTCAAATCCTTCCACCCCAACCAAAAATAAGAACGCTGATTTTGATACAAGGTCAGCGTTCTTTCTTTTTGTCTGAAAAGCCTTATTTTTTCAGCCCTATCATAATTTTAAATAGAGTTTCGAGCTGCCGTGAAAGCCTTCTGCGGCGGCATTCCTGCGTTTTTTTGAGGATTTGCCGGTACTTGGAAAAAAAGTAATCATTCAAAGACAGCAGAACATCAAAGAAAAAGCATGTTACGCATCCATGGTCAGAGGCTAAATGCGCTTTTCACATCGTATTCATAAGGTCAGGCAACAATCGCTTCTGCTCATCGGTCAAGGAAACAGGTTCAAGGGCGACTGGGTCACAGCGACATTGAAACCACAAATAAGTATCTTCACGTTCCGGAAAAAGCCCTTGACATTATGCTTCTGCCAAAGCAGAGCGGCAAGGGAAAATGCATTTCCTGAAAAAGAAAGAAACCGCCAAATTTAGGCGGCTTCGTGCTGCGTTGGTAAGGGATTTTTAGCGGCAATGGCGCACTATCGTACAAAAATGCACATAAATGAAAAACCGCCTTGCAAGCCTTATTTGGCATTACAAAGCGGTTTTTTACTGGTCTGAGTGACGGGACTTGAACCCACGGCCTCTACCACCCCAAGGTAGCGCGCTACCAACTGCGCCACACCCAGACACGGGGTATGCAATTCATCATTGCTTTAACATTATACAACTTTTTTCTGCATTTGTCAAGGCTTTTTTTAAAATATTTTATTTAAATCTGGCGCCTATTGACTTTTGTTATAAAGGTAGTTTATTCGGGCATTATTCTGTTTTCTTCATGCGTTTTACCGACCTGACGGGTGCCGACGGCGGGTTCTCAGTCGGGCAGTTCCGGTTTATTCTGTATCTGTTTGTTATTTTGGTGATTTCTGTCGGGATAATCTTACTGCAAAGAAAATTTCTGCCTAAGATTAAAACGAATGTGCCGCTTATTCTGATTTGCCTCATGGGACTGCCGCTTCCGCTTCTGAGTGAGCTGCTTTCAATAGGCGGAAAAAGCCTTGCGGAGTATATGTACATATTCCTTGTCGGCTACTATGTTTTCTCGGACGATTCTGCGGTCGCCAAAGCGGAAAAATATCTCGGTATATGCCGCAGATTTCATTTTATTTGGGTCGTGCTGTTTCATTATATTTTATTTAATGCTTTGGGCAGCAATACATTGTACCTGTGCTTCTTTCATATATCGCAACATTTCTGTGCTGCGAACTGTACAGACGGGCAGCCGTGTATATCAAAGAAAAAGTGAAAAAAGCAGGTAATATCAAAAACCTCCGCCATGCCTTTGCACGACGGAGGTTATTTTATCTGTAATATGTCTTTGCGAAATCCCGCAGCATTGCCGCGCCGGAAGCGTTTATCTGGCGCTTTGTCGCGCGCCATTTCCAGTTTCCGCCGAGAGTAGAGGGAATATTCATTCTCGCCCTGTCGTCAAGCCCGATAACGTCCTGCATAGGCACTATCGCAAGTCCCGCGCGGCTCTTATAAAGCTCGCGGATAAACGTTTTGTTCAGCTTCTCGAACGGGAGAGGACGCAGATAGCGGCGGCACACGGCTTTAGCTCCGCTGTCGGCGGATTTATACCAGCCGAGAACGGTCGAGTTGTCGTGCGTGCCCGTATAAACAACGCTGTTTGTCGGGTAATTGTGGGGGAGATGGTCGTTGTCGGTGCTTTCGGGATTGAAGCCGAACTGCAATACCCTCATTCCCGGAAAGCCCGAAGCCTTCAGCAGTTCTTTTACGCTGTCGAAAATATCTCCGAGATCCTCCGCGATTACCGAAACATTGCCGAGCTGTTCGCGCACGGCGTTCCAGAGATCCATTCCGGGACCCTGCTCCCACTTTCCGTTTATCGCGGTCTTTTCGCCGAACGGAACCGCCCAGTAGGTGTCGAATGCGCGGAAATGGTCGATACGAACCACGTCGTAAAGCTGCGCAGCCTTTTCGATGCGGCTTATCCACCACGAATATTTCTCTTTTTTCATTGCTTCCCAGTTATAGAGAGGGTTGCCCCAGAGCTGTCCGGTTTCTGAAAAATAATCGGGCGGAACACCCGCAACGCACTTCGGTTTAAGCTCGCCGTCCATTTTGAACAGCGAAGCGTTCGACCACACATCCGCGCTGTCTGGCGCGACATATATCGGAATATCACCGATAAGTCGGACACCGTTTTTATTAGCATAGCTTTTCAGGCGCTCCCACTGGCTGTAAAAAATATACTGCACGAATTTCCAGAAATCGATATCGCTTTTCAGCTCCTCGCGCGCTTCCTCAAGCGCTTCCGGCCTGCGCAGACGGTACGGTTCATCCCACTGGCTCCACGCATACTGGTTATGCTTGCGCTTGAGCGCCATGAAAAGCGCGTAATCTTCCAGCCATACGGATTCCTTCTGAATAAATGCAACATATCCGACGTTCTCGTCGAAGCTCTCGAAAGCCTCGCGCAGCAGCGCCATTTTTGTTTTTGTCACTTTTTCAAAGTCAACATATGACGGATCTGCGCCGTAGTCCGCCGCCTGACACTTTTCGCGGGTAATAAGTCCCGATTTTACAAGGTCGTCGAGGTCGATCAGAAGCGGATTTCCCGCAAATGTCGAAAAAGACTGATAAGGCGAATCGCCGTAGCCTGTAGGTCCTATAGGAAGCACCTGCCAGTACGACTGTCCCGCGCTTTTAAGCCAGTCGACAAAGGCTTCCGCCTCCGCGCCGAACGTCCCTATTCCATAGGGCGACGGCAGGCTCGTTATGTGCATTAAAACGCCGCAGCTTCTCATATTATTCCTCCGCTTATAAAACAGCTTTTTTGTCAGTTCTGAACGGCGCGACGGGCAGCCCGTTCGTTCCGAACAGCGTGACCTCGCCGTAATTCGTCCATTCGTATCTTACGTTAAGCGGCTTGGGAACTTCTTTGCTGAATACAAAGATTTTATCGCCGCGTATCTCAAATTCGGCGGGCTTGTATTCCCCGTCAGCGTCCGCAAGCTCGAAGCCGCAGGGCGTTCCCTTTACCGTAAATCCGTCCGCATATTCAAAGGAAATCTCTATCCCGTTCTCCTTTATGATATGCGATTTATAGAGCGGCGAGAACTTGTCAGGTGAATACTCTCCGTATGCGCACGACATTGCCTGTAAGAAAAGTCGGTGACCTACCGGAACCTTATCGCGCGGGTGGATCTCGTTGAACTCGCCGCAGTCGAGGATTACCGCAAGCCCGGTGTTGCGCGTGGTACGGAACACCTTTTCCTGCGCCTCGCGGATAATGCACCAGTTCTTTCGGTCGAGGTCGCCCTCGTAGCGGTGCATGGGGAGCTGGACGATAAGAAACGGAAGCTCGTCGTCCCCCCAGTCCTCGCGCCAGAGTCCGATGAGTCCGCGCAGCAGCTTAAAATAGCTTTCGGGACGAGAATCGTCGCTTTCGCCCTGATAATACATAAAGCCTTTCAGGGTGTACGGGCAGATTTTCATGAGCATACTTTCGTAAAGCGCGGTAGCATGGAACGGATTCAGCGGGCAAGTAGGACCCGGGTATCTGCATTCGCCGCATAGCCTAAGGCATTCGTCCCAGCTTGCGTTCGGGGTCTTTGCGTAATATTCCTCCTTGCGGATATTCCATGCTCTGTCGTATTCCTCATAATCTCGGTATATCCTTGTAAGCTCGTCAGGCGTCTTTCCCTCACAGAAATCGTCGTATTCGTCGAGATCGAAGCGCATTTCGTCGTCGCGGCATAAACTCTCGCGGCTCATCCAATGGCTTGCTTTTGTTCCGCCCCAGTTGCAGCCGATTATTCCGACCGTACAGCCCAGTTTATCCGCAAGCTCCTTTGCAAAGAAGTATCCGACTGCCGACCAGCATCGCGCAGCTTCTTCGGAAAAATGTTCCCAGCGCGTATTGCGCATTTTTTCATCGTATTCAGGTTCGTCCTTCACTATCTTTGGGGTATAGTAGAAACGAACATTCGGCGTAACGTCGTTTTTGAGATGTTCCGCGCCGCCCGTACAGTTCTGAAGCTCAAATTCCATGTTGGACTGTCCGCCTGCGAGCCACACCTCGCCGACTGCAACGTCCGAAAAAGTTTTTTTCTCGTTTCCGCAGCTCACGGTCATTGTATAGCCTTCGCCCGCGGCGTGTTCCGGGAGAACGGCAAGCCATTTCCCGTTTTTTACAACCGCTTTCGCGGAAGAACCGTCAAATTCGACAAGGACGGTTTCTCCGTCGCTGCCTTCTCCGAAAACGTTTATATTCTTCCCGCGCTGGAGCACCATTCCGTCACTGAAAACGGGAGCAATGCTGAAATTCATATTATGTCCTTTCCGAGCGGCAATGCGCTCACGCTGTAATACACATTTATAATATCACCGACGGCGGAAAATGTCAAGAAAACGCAGATAGATAGTTGATTTCAGTTAAAATTTTAACTGAAATCGCAAGCGGATTTTTGGTTATTTTTTATAAAATCTCAAGAAAATCAAAAATAATTTGAAAATCGGTTCCCGTTTTAGGCTTTTAAATTGTTATATATTATAGAGGGTAATTTCTGAGAAAATAAAAAGGAGATCTTTCTATGAAAAAATTAATTATAGACTATGGATAGAACTGATTGTTAGCAGCAAACCGACAAAACTTTTTAGTGCGGAAAAGACGATATTAAAACGAAAATGATATGCGGCTGTCACAGGCTATCCGCATATCGAAAAACAAATCTATGAAAATCCGAAAGGAATTTTATTATGAAAAAATGTTTTAAAAGAATTGCGGCTATTATAATGGCTGCTGTTATGGTATCAAATGTTGCAGTTTTTGCAAGTGCCGATGAATATCATCCTTATGGTGTACCTGATTGTGAAATTATTCAGCCTGATGATGTTCTTTTTACTGCTTCTGACGCTAATTTTTACAATTCGATGAAAACTGAGGTTGAAAGAAAAGAGGCTGCGTATGAGGCGAAAAGAAGGACACGGTGGTCTTTGCCGACATCTGTTGATTTGGAACTTACACATGAACAACAAATTAATTATTACTATTGCGGACCTGCTACTGCAGTAATGATTTTATGGAAGCACCGACACAATCAGTAATAGCCGGTAACGATTATCTTAGAACAACAGAAGAAGGTACTCCCTGGTATTCCGGCTCAACACAAACCTCACTTTACTATTTTAATATGGGATATGGTTTAAATAAATGGCAATATGATCAGACCGGCAGGACTGCGTTTTCATACACCGTATGCAATAGTGGTGATAAAGAAGAATATATAGATAAGATTATGGATACCTTGTCTAACGGTTATGCAATCCCACTGAACGGACGTTCAAGAAGTGGTGTAAACGGGCATCTGATCAATTATCAAGAAGGTCATTGGGTAGCTGTTGAGGGGTACACGAATAGTGGAAGTTACTTTAAGATTGTCGATCCAGCCGCCGGAATAACCGGTTTTGAAAATGTTCCTCAAAAGTATACCGCTTCGAAATCATCTGTTCAGAATTACATAAGCTACGGAATTATTTGGTGATAAAAATGAAATCAAAGACTAAACTTTTTTTTAAAAAATTCCTTTGCGCTGTTTTCGCCTCTGTATTTATATGTTTTTGCGGATGTTCAAAAACTGCAGAAGTTCCCGATGTAAGCGAATATTTCAGCACGGAGCTTGACGTAAAATCTTACGAGGCAACAAATATCAGGGTTGACATATATGAGGTATCCGAGATAAACGGAGTTGAAATTTCCGAACTTTATGCCCTCGCGTGTTATGACGGCAAGCTGTATCTGACGCAGGGTGCAGTTGCCGAAAACATTTTTGAAGAAGCCAAAACGGGAAGAATAATCGAGTATGACCTAAAAACAAAAACGACAAAAACTATTGTAGAGAGTACGCTTCCATCGTTGCTGCCTTCCGATGAAAATTCTGAAAAAACCCCAGAGAGAGACGACCTCATTTTCATTGATTATCGGGATATGGGATTTTATGATAATAAATTGTTTTTTGTAAAAACTTCATCTTACGCCCTTAGCGGAGCTTTTCTTGAATACTATTATTACGATACGATAACAGGTGAGTGCGAACTTTTCTTTACTCCGGCGGCTTCGGAATCAAACCGTACGCATCGCATGCGTTATGGACGCCTTGCTTTTCTTGATGGTAAGGTTTACTTTGATGATAAATATGGTATTTCTGCCGAAACATACTCATCAGATGTATATTCTTATGATTTAAAAAGCAAAACAGTAAGCCTTGAAAAAAAGTCTGCAGAAGCGCCGATATCCTATGACGGGAAAATACTCTGTTACAGCGATGATGGATTTTATACATTGAACAATGAGTTTGTTTTTTCTCCGAACAACAGTGACTTTATTGATGTTTCGGAGGTTTGCGGCGGCAGTATTCTTGGTTTTTGCAATCCTGTTTATGATGAAAGCGGCGAGTATGCAAATGGCTCGGCTGTCGGATATTATAATCCTGATTCGTTTGAGCGCAGTTACATACTCACATCTGCTGCTGAGGCGCTTTACTTTGGAGATCTTGTTTCGTCAGGTGATTTTATAGCTTGGAGAAGCGATCCAGCTCCGGTTACCTTTGCCGACGTGGAACAAGGCAATGTGATTGTTCTATCTTCCGACATTGCATATTCCAGGAGCTTTGCTGATGATAAAAGATTGAATGTCGTGTCGTTTGACTTGAATGATAATGGTTCCCCGTCTTTCTTTACGGTTTACAGCGTCGAGTTTTAATCTGAAAGGTGGTAATTCTTATGAAAAAAATAATTGCAATTATTCTGACTATCGCTTTGGCTTTTAGTTTCTGCACGCTGTCGGCATCGGCTGACAGTGCGGCAATGCGTCCGAGAAATATCAGCGCCGAAGCAACAACGGACGCATATAAAAATTATCTGATAACGGAATTGTGGGAAGACAGCAAGATCAGCAAATCTGTTTTAACAGTTGCAGATGATGAGATACTTATAGTAAAATCGGGAGTAACTCTTCGTTTGTATAAAGGCGCACAGGTTCGCGGAGCAATTTATATTGAAAACGGTGGCTCACTTTATATTTCGGGAGGAACGCTTACTGTTTCAAAAGGCGGCTCGGTTTTATCTGACGGATTATTGTATGTAAGAAAGCAGGGAAAACTTTCGATTAAAATCGGTGGAGAGCTTTTCGTTGGAAAGAGCGGCAGATTAAAAGCTATTAACGAAGGGGATGTAACAGTAAAAACCGGAGCTAATGCGGTATGCCTTGGAAAGAGTAATATAGAAAATTCACGCATAGGCAGAAAAGCTGTTGCTGCCTATACTTTGGCAAATGGCGAGCTTTCTATTTCGGAAAAACCTTCTTCCTTGCTGCCAAGCGGAAAAGATTACTGCACCGATTTTACATTTCAGATCGGAGTTAATCTGTCGACGGTTACATATATTTTTGATAACGGCGCAAGCGTTAATGCTCTCAAGTGTGGTAAGGAATTCGCATATATAGGAAGCGCTTGCACTGCGATGTATGGAATGTACACAAAAAACGCAGGAAACTCTTACTGCAGAGTATTTGAGGTCAACGGAAGTGATTATATCATAGATATGGAAAAGGGCGGATGTTTATGTACTATTGATAAAAGCGGCATATTGCTTAATGAGAGCGGCAAAAAGCTGAATGGCATTTTTGGTAAGTTCAATAAAAATAGCAGCAAGAGCATAGGAGACATCAGAAATTACTTTTGCGGCGGGAAAGAAGAAATTATAAGCGCAGACGCCTATTATCTTTCCGATGATTGCATTTTAGTAATGGAAAAGCTTACCGATTCCGTAGATAAGAACGGAAAACAGCAATACAGCTGTTATATTCTCTCAAGGGTGGAAAATGATGAGACCGAGAATAATTGAGTTTATTTTTTGAGCCGATTACAACAAACCACCCATGCCCCAACGTCATAAACTGCGCCATTAAGGAAGAACGTTATGAAAAAAATAATTGTCTTAGGTTTGGTAATTTTAGCTTTAGCAGGCTGTAGAGACAACGGCGAAATGGTTAAACAGAGCGGCTTGCCGAGGGGCTTTATAATGTAAAAAACGCAGAAAGTGGTTGTTGCTTAGTTTCGACCGGAAGCAAAACATGGAAGGAACTTGCAAATTGGTTTTCTAGTATAGCAAATACATGGAAAGCATAAGAGGTAAATATGAAAATAAAATTAAAGCACATTTCACTTCTTCTCGCCTGCGCCATACTTTCATCGTGCGGCGGCAATGAAACGGTCATAACCGAAAAGAGTGCGGTTCAGACAACCGAAGCCCAGACGACAACGCCTGAAACAATTGAAGCTAAGATGACTGAAGCAGAACATGCAACGGAAAGTGCCGAGATGAAAAGGATAACTCCTGCCGATTTAACAATGACGGACGTTGCGGGAAATGTTATTTCTGCGGCGGATTTCAAGTTTGTGACGATACCTAAGACATACGGCTGGACAAATGATTCCGACGAATACATCGCGCTTGAAAACGGAGAAGCTTTTAACGGACTTGAAATTTACGATGCAAGCACACGTTATTGGTTCTGGGACAGCCCCGACGAGACGCTGCATTTTATCGAGGCGAAATACTCCCTCGGAGGCGCGGCAGATTCGTTCGGCGCGTTCGCGCTCAACGGCTATATAAAGATCGATGAAAGCGGCGAAAGCGTGTGGTTTTACCCCGAGCTGACCGATGATATGCAGAAATTCCCGTTTATCCATGAAAAAGGTTTTCACGGCGACATGACTCAGACCGAAGTCGGAACGATTACCTTTGAGGGCGGGGAAATTCCCGTTCAGACAGTCCCCGTATGTATCTATTCGGAAGATAAAACGAAGGAAAAGCTTATGGAGTATGCCGACGGGGCGTATCATTATGTTGCATTGTCGTTTGAAAACATTGATTTCCGTACAGGCGCGGGCGGAACACAGTGCGATACCGACCCTCAGATTCAGACGCTTGCCGAGGGTTTCATACGAAATATAAAAAATGCGGAAAAATGAAAAGCATGAAAAAACGCCGACTGTTTTTGAAAACAATCGGCGTTTCACCTTGTTATTAAAGCTTGTCAGCTGCGCTGAAATCGAATGTATCAACGGATACGTTATCTGCGCTGTCAAAGGAGAGCGAGTCTATCTCGTCTGCCGCCTCTGAAATTTCATCTGCGGGAGCAGGCTCTTCAGCTGCTTCTGTGAGGGGAGCTTCTTCAGCAGCCTCTGCGAAGTCCGCTGCTTCAGTTGCTGCGGGCTCGATAGTTTCTTCCTCGGCTTCGCCCGCGCCCGTGTTTATCGAGGTGACCATGTTCTTGAGGTTCTCGATCTCGCCCTTTATCGCGGAGCCTGTATCCTTGGCGATATTGACTGCTTTGTCCTTTGTTTCGATAACGGTTTCCTTTGCGGAATTTACCGTTTCCTCGCCCTTTGAAACCATGTCGTTGTTGATTATCTCGTCGATTCCTTCCTTGAACTTTTCTGTTCCCGTCTTTATTGCGCCGACCGCAAAAAGAGAAGCTTTCTGGAACTTTTCCTTTGGAGAACTGTGGCGTTCTTCAACAAAAACCTCAGGTTCGATGTAGTTTTCCTTATCGGATTTCTTTTTCTCGAAAACCTTTTTGCCTACATAATAGCCAACGCCCGCGAGCGCAGCAAGACCGACGATTGCAGAAAATTTACCCATTTTAAATCATTCCTTTCTGAATTTTCAGCGCCGCTTCGGCGGCTCGTATTTTTTTGCTGTTATTATTATATAATATTTTTACACCTTTGTAAAGATATTTTTGAGAATTTTTGCTAAAATTATCTGGACAGCGGTATCGCCTCGGTGTAAAATATCGGAAATCCCTGTGATGAGAACTTTTCCTCGTATTCCGTAATAATATTCCCCTCGATCTTGCTGTTATGCAGGTCGAAGGTGATATTATGCAGGCGGAAGCCGTTGTCCGAATAGCTGTTCAGCGAAAATTCAAAGAACGGTGCGTTATCCGTTTTTTGGATAATATAGCCGTCGGGAGCAAGAATGCTGCGGTATATTGATAAAAAACGCTCATGAGTAAGGCGGTGCTTCGCGTAGGTGTTTTTCGGGAACGGACAGCTGAAATTGAGATAGATACGCTCAACGCTCTGCGGCTCGAACACCTTTTCGAGATATTCCGCCATGCCCATTATGTATTTCAGATTTTTCAGCCCGCCTGCGCAGGTGCGCTCCATTGCCGTAACAAGCACGTTTACGTTCTGCTCGATCGCAACGAAGTTTATATCGGGATTGCGGCGCGCGATCTCCTCGGCGAACTGCCCCTTTCCGCAGCCTATTTCGAGGTGGATGGGGTTGCTGTTTCCGAACACCTTTTCGGAGGTTATTATTTCGGGCGGATTTACTCCGCGCTGTTCCGAAGCATAGTCCTGCAGCCAGCCGAGATTGACTGCTGAGCAGGCGGCGAGCCGTTCGTCAAGGTGCTTCTTTTTTCTCATTCTCATGTGCAGTAAGATTCCTTTTGAGTATTGTAGTATTCCGCAAGCTGCTGCGCCGCGCCGCCCTTGCGCAGAGCTTCGGCGGCTTCTTCGGGCGTTACCCATTTTGCCTGTTCAACTTCGCCCGATAGGCGCAGCTTAGCTTTTTTCACGCGGCAGATATACGCAGTCATAAGGTTGTCGCGCGGCTCGTAATAGCGGCTGAACGCGTAGGAGAGCGAGCTTACCTCAAGCCCCGTTTCCTCCGACACCTCGCGGCGTGCGGCTTCCTCGGCGTTTTCGCCCTCCTTAATGAACCCCGCGACAAGGACAAATCGGGATTCGCCGTAGCTCTGCTTTATCAGCAGGACCTCGCCTTTTTCATTTACGCAAAGGCAAATCACGCAGGGGTATGAAAACGAAAACCACGGTCTTTGGCAGCGCGTGCAGAAAGGCGCTTCGCCCTCGTCGCCTATGACTTTTCCGACGAGCTTTCCGCCGCACTGCGGGCAGTATGCGAATTTCATCTGAAGCTGTATTCGCTGAAATCGAATGTTGCGAAATAGTCCTGCGGCGTTTCCGCGCGGCGTATAAGCTTGAAGCTGCCGTCCTCTTTCAGGAGTATTTCGGCGGAGCGCAGCTTTCCGTTGTAGTTATATCCCATGGAAAAGCCGTGCGCGCCCGTGTCGTGTATAAACAGAATATCGCCCATGTCGATTTTCGGGAGCTTTCTGTCCTTAGCGAACTTGTCGCAGTTTTCGCAGAGTCCGCCTACTATGTCATAGGTGCGGTCGCAGGGCTGATTTTCCTTGCCCATAACGGTAATATGGTGATACGAGCCGTAAACCGCCGGGCGCATAAGGTTAGCCGCGCAGGCGTCTACGCCGATATATTCTTTATAGATGTGCTTTTCGCGTATCGCGGTAGTGATAAGCGCGCCGTAGGGGGCAAGCATGAAGCGTCCGCATTCGGTATAAATGGCAACATCGCCCATTCCCGCGGGAACAAGCACCTCATCGTACGCTTCCTTTACCTTTCTTCCTATCTCGAGAATGTCGTTCTGCTTATCGTCGGGCTTATAGCCTATTCCCACGCCGCCCGAAAGGTTGATAAAGCTGAGCTTTACGCCTGTTTTTTCCTTTATTTCAACAGCAGCCTTGAACATTATCTTAGCGAGAACGGGATAGTAATCGTTGGTGAGGGTGTTGCTCGCAAGGAAAGCGTGCATGCCGAAATTCTTTGCGCCCTTTTCCTTTAAAATGCGGTAGCCCTCGATCATCTGGTCGTGCGTGAAGCCGTACTTTGCGTCCTTGGGAGTATCCATAACGTTGCCCGTTTCGCTGGTCTTGAACTCTCCGCCGGGATTATAGCGGCAGCATATCGTTTCGGGGATCCCGCAGAGCTTATCGAGAATTTCGATGTGCGTGAAGTCGTCGAGGTTGATTATCGCGCCGAGCTTGCGCGCGAGGAGAAAGTCTGCGTCGGGAGTTTCGTTGGAGCTGAACATTATGTCATGTTCCTTTGCGCCGACCTTGTCGGAAAGCATAAGCTCGGTATACGAGGAGCAGTCGAAGCCGCAGCCCTCTTCCATGAGGATTTTCATGATGAACGGATTCGGGGTAGCCTTTACCGCGAAATATTCACGGAATCCCTTGTTCCACGAAAAAGCCTGCTTAAAGCGGCGCGCGTTCTCGCGGATTCCCTTTTCGTCGTAGAGGTGAAAGGGAGTAGGGTACTGATCGATTATTTCTTCGAGCTTTTCTTTTGTGGTGAACGGAGTTTTCATGGTGTTTGTTCCTTTCTTTTTTATTTTTTTACATTTACACATTCATATATTTTGCAAGGAATTTTATTGACAGGTCGATCCACGCCTTGCAGTTGTCCTTAAAGAACATATCGTGCCAGCCCGTTACTTTATCGCAGGTCGAAAGCCCGTGCGGTCCCTCGTCGAACATATGCAGTTCGCACGGAACGCCGTTTGAAACGCAGGCTCTCGCCATTACAAGGCTGTTGTGCGCGGGAACGCAGTCGTCGTTAGCCGTACACCAGAGGAAAATCGGCGGAGTTTTCGGCGTAACGCGGTTTTCGAGCGAAAGACGGGAAAGGTCGGCGTGGGAAGCGTTTTCGCCGAGAAGCACGCGGAACGAGCCTTCGTGAGGAGCGGTTATACCGCTTATTACAGGGTAGGAAAGAACAGCCGCGTTAGGGCGGATGTCCTCCGGCGAACAGCCGAGGGTTTCGAGTATTCCTTTGTCGCCCCACATTGTTGCAAGACAGCCTGCGAGATGTCCGCCCGCGCTTGCGCCCCAGACAGCTATTTTATCCTTATCTATGCCGAATTCATCGGCTCTGGCGCGGATCTTGTACAGCGCGTATGCGGCGTTGATGAACGCGGCGGGGTATTTTTTATTGCAGGTGTAGTAAAGCACAAAGGCGTTATAGCCCTCGGCGGCATAGCGCATGGCGATAGGCTCGGCTTCGCGCTCGGAGCAGTATTCATATCCGCCGCCGGGTAAAATAAGTATTGCCGGACGTTTTTTGCACCATTCAAGGCTTTCCACCTGACCGAGCAGATACGCCTTCATGTAAACTGTTTTTTCGTTATTCAGGTAAAAGGTTTTGATATTCATGACTTTTTCCTTTCATAAATTGGAATCTTCAAAATTATTATACTATATTATTCCGTTTTTTTCAACAAAATTTGAAAAATAGCGGAAAAATTTTAAAAACCCCTTTTCTTTTTCGGAAATATGTTATATAATAATAAAATAGTATAAAGTGAGTTATTGCGTCCGCAAGGGACGCGCAATTTCAAGGAAGGAATGGTCAGGCGCATGGACAAGCTCAGGGTACAGGTCAACGGACGCGGCTACTACTTAAAAACCGATAAGCCGGAGGAAGTACTTTCGTTTGCAAAAAAATTTGAAGATAAAATTTTATATATAACCACGAAAATGCCCGGAATAAGCGAAGCGGAGGCAACCGCGCTTTCCGCACTGCTGATTATGGGCGACGCTCTCAAAAAGGAGAGAAGCGACGAGGATTCCGCGCTTATCGATGAGCTTACCGGCAAGGCCGAGGTGCTTGAGGAGCGCATTGAAACGCTCACTAAGGAGCTGCTGATACATAACGAAACTGAGGCGCAGCTAAATGCCGAGATCGCAGAACTCAAAGAAAGCGGAGACATATTAGCACAGCAGCTTTCGGGCGCGCAGGAACAGGGCCGGGTACTCAGCGAGCAGTGCAGCGACAATGAAACGACTATTGCCGACGTAAAATCCGCGCTTTCCTCGGCAAATAAGATAATAGCCCAGCTCAATACCGAAAAGCTTACCGAGGTAGCCGCGAACGAGGCGCTCAGAAACGAGCTTGAAGCAGCGCAGGGACGGCTTGAAAACGCGACAAAGACGATAGCGGAGCTTAACGGCAGACTCACTAAAATGGAGATACATACGTCCGTGAACGACGACGGCACGCCCGTTCCCGAAGAACTGAAAAAGCTGCGTCGGGAAAAGGAGGATCTCGAAATCGAACTTGCGATAGCGAACGAGGAGATCGAAAAGCTGCGTGTGAACGCGGAAAAGCCCGCGCCCTCTGACGAAGAACTCGGCTCGAAGATCGCGGAATATGAAAAGAAGATACGCCGGCTCGAAGCGCGCGCTTCAGAAATGGACAAGCTGCGCTCGATACTTGCCGAAACGGAGCAGTCTGTACGTCAGAAGTGCGATGAAAAGGAAATGGAAAACGACAAGCTGCGCAAGATACTGAAGAATTATGAAAGCTCGTACGGTATATGCATGTCGAAAAAGGAGGAAGAGATAATAGCCCTCCAGAACGAGCTTGAGAAACTTAAGGAACAGATAGGCAACGATGGTGAAAAGCTGAACGGCGCGTATGTTCAGACGACTTTTGAATCATGATCGAAATTCTGGCGCCGTGCGGCGGAGAGGATTGCCTGCCCGCTGCGCTTAATACGGGAGCAGATGCGGTTTACTTCGGTACAACCGCTTTTTCTGCGAGAAAAAATGCGAAAAATTTTACGCCGGAACGGGCGGAGGAGGCGATTCGCCTTTGTCACGCTTCCGGCGTTAAAGTTCATGTAACCATGAATACTCTGCTTTTTGACGACGAGCTTTCCGAAGCGGTAAGAGCCGCTCGGCAGATGTACGAGGCGGGCGCGGACGCGCTTATCGTGCAGGATCTCGGACTGACAAGACGGCTAAGAAGCGAGCTGCCCGATATGCCGCTGCACGCTTCAACGCAGATGACGATAAACTCGGCTTCGGGGGCGGAATTTGCGAAAAAAGCGGGATTCAGCCGCGTTGTTCTTGCGCGTGAAATGTCGTTCAAGGAAATTGCCGAGGTTGTGAACAGCGTTGACATTGAAACCGAGGTGTTCGTTCACGGCGCGCTTTGCGTGTGTCTGAGCGGTCAATGCCTGATGAGCGCGATGTACGGCGGCAGAAGCGGAAACCGCGGCCTATGCGCGCAGCCTTGCCGGCTTGACTTTTCGTATGGGGACAGGCACAGCGTTCTCTCACTGAAAGATCTTTCGGTCATTCGCAGACTGCGCAGGCTTGACGAGCTGGGAGTTGCTTCCGCAAAAATCGAGGGGAGAATGAAGCGTCCGGAATATGTTGCTGCGGCGGTAACCGCATGCCGTAAAGTTCTTTCGGGAGAAGAACCGGATCTCGGACAGCTTCGGGCGGTCTTTTCACGCAGCGGCTTTACCGAAAGCTATTTTGACGGCAGCCTTCAGGATATGCAGGGCATTCGGACGAAAGACGACGTAACCGCTTCGGCGGGCGTTTTCCGTGAACTGCAGCGTCTCTACGACAAGCCGTACAAGCGGTTTCGCGCCGACATACATGCAGAAATTTCAGCCGACAAGCCCGTGACCGCAAAAGCAAGCGCGGGCGGCGCGGAAATCATATATGAAAGCGGGATAATCCCTGAGCGCGCGCTTAACCGCGCGGCGACAGCCGAAGAAATCTGCTCACGTCTTTCAAAAATGGGCGGAACTATTTTTGAAGCGGGAGATATTACCTGCGACATCGGCGAGGGGCTTACGCTCAGCGCCGCTAAAATAAACGAGATACGCCGAGAACTTCTCGAAAGGCTTTCCGAGGAGATAACCGCCAAAAACGGGCGGCGGCTGTCATAGGGCGGCGCAGTATGCGCCGTTCACTTTACCCTTGACGGCTGCCGCCTGTTCTGCTTTCTGCCCTCGGCTGTACGGAATAGCGGTGGGCTGGCTGTCCTTGTCTTGTTTTGTTGTGCTTCTTTATTAACCATGAGCATTGGCGGCGGATATATCAGAAAATATTGTATTGGAGGTTAGACTATGAATACCGATTGGCTGTTGGAAAATGCGGATGTTCCGATAAAATATAATTTATGTAAAGAAAAAATTACAGAAGCTCTTTTCCGTAACGCCGAAGTTTCCGAATGGATTTCGCGTATCGAGGAACGTTCCCGATCGGGCGTTATAGGTGATATTCACGGCAGCCACGATTATAGAATGGAAAATATTTTAGGCAAATGCTGGATTTTAGGAATGTCAAGGCAATGCGGCAGGTTTGCGGAAAGTATGACATTCATTTTAAAATTTCTTGAACAGCAGGTGCAGTCGGATCCCGTTAATGAGAGCGGATTCGCAAGGATATATCATTACCGTGACTGCGAAAAGGTTTTGTGCTGTTTTCTGCCGCTCTTAGGATTTTATAACGAGTCTGCGGTAAAATATATTGCAAAACAAAGAATTGATATTTTATATGAATTTACCCGTCAAATGCGTTACGACATATATATCGACGGCAAAACATTAAAAGGCGTAAAAAAAGAATGGCAGCCTTACATTATCGATCCCGATTTATATGCGGACGGAAACATTTCACTGCCGGATATGCATGATATGCTGCTTCTTGCGGGAATGTATCCGTTTCTTTCCGAGGACGAAAAAAACAAGGCGGAAGCCATTGTACGATGGCTATTTGGCGACGGTTACGGCGGAATTATCAGACGTTATGGTTATTTTTACGCTCCCGGCGGCAGTTACAGCGCCAAAGCCGTTATTTTTAAACTGCACCTTCCGGATTTTCAAAATCCGAAGCTTGATAAGAGTGAACTTGTATCCTTGTTGTTTAATGTTTTTGTTTTGTCGCATTTTAAATCGGCAAAAGAATCTGTATGGTTTTCTTCGGCGCTTGATTATCTTGAACGGTACAAATGTCCGTCGGGTCGTTATTGTTTTCCGTCAGATATGATTACCGAAAAGCATGACAGCTATGTTATAATGGGCGGACATATGAATGTGGGGGAGAGCAGGAGAAATAAGCAGTATAAAGAAATTTTATCGACTTATTGGATGACGAGGATATTTAAAAATATCGGTGACTGACAGTCAGCGCTGCATACGGCGAAGCCGCGGTTTACGGAGTAAATCGGGATATGTTTCAATAAACACTCAGCCGTCCGGATTTTCAATTCGGCTAACGGCGTGTGTTTATTATACCATAGGAGGGTCTTTTTGTCATTGTACGTTTTTTACTGGGTCGGTTCAGGGCTTCTTTATGCTGAGTTGTTATGACAGTGCGATTTTGTGGTTTACAGCAAGCGCTTTGGAGAAACTGTCTGACGCTTTCGCGTTATTTCCAATGCTTCAGGGTGGGGAGCAGTTCGTTAAAATATTTTCTCGCCTGCTCGGGAGGAAATTTCTCATTAGACATATTTTCAACAAGAAAATCCGTAAGAGCCTCAAGGTTTGTATATGCGAACTTTCCGTCGACGTAGCACCACTTGCAGTAATCCTCGTTGAATGTGCCGCCCGGCTCTTTGCTTGTGACCGAATCCTCAAGCGGCATGCCGCAGCACTGGCAAATCAGCTTTCGCGGAGAGCCGAGCAAAGTGTTGATTGAAACGTCGAACAGCTGCGACAGGAGCTTAAGCGTATCGGTATTCGGTACGGTTTCACCGTTTTCCCAGCGTGAAACCGCCTGTCTGGTGACAAAAACCTTCTCCGCAAGCTCGTCCTGCGACCATCCTTTTTTTGTGCGTAATTCAAGAATAATATTTTTTGTTTCCATATTTTTCACCTCGTCATTATCATACCATGCCTGCCGCATATAATCAAGCAACCCGCTGTTGCTTTTCCGATAAAAACTGCCGCCCTGTAAAAAACAGAGCGGCGGCTTGGAGGGGAATATAAAAATGAAAAACGAAAAAGCTTAACTTACGTAAACATCTTCGCAGTCGTCTGCAACCTCGTGAGTTACACGATCCAGCACCTCTGCACGCTTCGCGTTGTTGAAACGGTCGAGAGTGCCTACAAGATAGCCTGTGATTCTGCGGATTCTCTCGAACGGTCTGTCGTCATAGCGATAAGCCAGATCAACATAATCGCCGTCAACATTGATATCGACCGCGAGGAGCTTCTGAGAGGGCTTGTTCTCTCTTCCTCTGTTTACATATTCCTGAATTTCCGCGTCGGAAAGTGTTCCGCCGGTAATCTTGAGTTCAACATTCTTCATTGAAAATCGTCCGCCTTTCGCATTTTTACTATAATATCGCGGCATTGCGCGCTGTTTTAAATGTGGCACATTTTGTGCTGTAATTGTATTATACCACAAGATATAGTAAAATGCAATAGGTTTTTGAAAATTTTTTAAGATATTGCGTATTATTTTCATGTGCAAAAATGTGAAAAGAAAATGATTTTATTGACAAATCCACTGCGCTCTGCTATAATGATCAAACAGCGGCAGTTTACTCCGGGAGGTGATAAGTTGAGCGTTATTGACATAATCGGTCGGCGGCATAGCTACAGGGGCAGATACGAGCCGGTTCCTGTTCCGCGGGAAGATTTGATAAAAATAATGAGGGCGGGGCTGGAAGCGCCGTCGGGCTGCAATATGCAGACAACGAGCCTGATAGCGGTAGACGAAGCGGAAGTGCTTGAAGAGCTGCGCAGTGTGATAGACCCGCCCGTCGGGGAAACCGCGCCCGCAATGATATGCGTTTTAACGCAGAGAATGAACGCATATCGGGACAAATGCTTTGCGGTTCAGGACTATTCGGCGGCAATCGAAAATATGCTGCTTGCAATCGTCGAACTTGGTTATCAGAGCTGTTGGTTTGAGGGACACATTACCGACGATGATAAAATAGGCTGCAAAATGGCGGAAATTCTCAGGGTGCCGGACGGCTATGAACTGGTGTGCGTTCTGCCTGTGGGAATTGCAGAAGCTGAGCCGATTCCGCCGAAAAAACGAGCTTTTAATGAGCGTGCATGGTTCAACGGGTTTCAGAAATAAAAAACAAGCCTGAAAGGCTGGAGCTTTCGGGCTTGTTCGTCTTTTCCGGGATTATTCAACAGTAAAATCGTTTTCCTGTTCCCCGTCGGGATTTTCCCATTCACGCACTGCTCCGCAGAGCTGTGACAGTACAGCGTAATACGCGTCGGGCGCAAGGTGTATTCCGTCTCCGCTGCTGTAATTAGTTTTCAGCGCGTTAGCGGAATTTTTAAGTTCAGGCGTAACATCGACATAGAGCCACTTTTCGTTATCGGCGAGCGCCTGTGATAGTTTTTCATTAAAGCTGTCAATGTTTTCATTTGCCGTAAAAGACGAACTGCGGTCAACGGGCGTTATGGACAGCGCGATCAGTTTAGCGTCGGGCAGAAAGCTCTCGGTCATGGTAAGCAGGTCGGTGTAGTTCTGAACAAATTCATCCTGAGAGGTTATGTTTACGTCGTTCATACCCATTGAAAATACTATATATTCGGGTTTAAGAGCCACAAGCGCCGACAGGAGCGACTGCTCGCCGCCGTCAACTATAAATGTAAAGTCAAAGATGTTGCGTGCGGCAATGTTTCCCTGCGCTACAACGTGCTCCGCAGGAAGAATGTCATATACCTTCAGTCCGCTGCAGATGCTGTCTCCGACAAAGACGCACCGTGAAAGCAGGTCGTTATCCTTGTCGGTAAGCGTAAAAGTATTGTATTCTTCGATAAGCTCCTCTTCGGGCGGTTCTGTTGTCGGTTCTTCAGATGATCTTTCGGTCTGCGGCTTTTCGGAAGCCGTTGTTGTCGCAACGGATACGGTTACGGGCTTATCACCGGCCGCAGGGGGTGCGGATGGCGTTGTATCGGTGAGCGTGCGGTTTTCGATATTTACACAGCCGGAAAGACCTGCGAAAAAGACCGCCGCCGAGATAAGCAGGCAAAGCTGTTTTTTCTTCACTTCTGCTCAGTTCCTTTCAAAATTTATATAAAAGACGTATTTTTCGTCGGAAAATGTCATAATTTTATTGTATCACAGTCAAAATGAAAAGTCAATGAAAAGAAACAGGAAAGAGCGGCAGAATTTGCAATAATTTTAATACAATGTTATAAAGGGCGGATTAGCAAATTCGGAAGGATGCTGCTGTCCGCCGAAAAATAAGATGTGTTAGAAAATGATCTTTGTGCAGTATTGCCGTAAATCTTTTTAAAAAATGCTTGACAAGCCTGTTTTATTGTGATATAATATCAATGTTAAATTTTAGGCAGATAAAATTACATGAGCCACTAGCTCAGGCGGCAGAGCACCTGCCTTTTAAGCAGGGTGTCCCGGGTTCGATTCCCGGGTGGCTCACCAACGGCCCGTTGGTCAAGAGGTTAAGACATCGCCCTTTCACGGCGGAATCATGGGTTCGATTCCCGTACGGGTCACCACACACTTTTGCTCTCAAATGGCTTAACAGAGCCATTTGTGAGCTTTTACTTTTTCCCCGCCTTTCGGTTTGGTCTTTGTTGCGATTTTTTGGTCTTTACGCAGGGAGTTCGGCTTTTTCGCCGCCCTGCTTTTCTTTTTTGTCGAAAATCAGCGCTTCTGCGATTGCCTGACTTGTCTTCGCCTGTGTTTCTTGGAACATTGCTTTATTGTAAGCGACCCGGTATCAACTGCAAAAAAATGTCAGAAGAATTTCGCCGGCTCATTCGGATTCTCCAAAAATCAAATAAAAAAGGTACGCCTATCAACTAGAGGAAAAAACGCTGCTGCATGGTTCGAGTGGTGCGCCATGCGACGGCGTTTTTTTATAATATTTGTATGGCGGTTCTGTAAATAAGAACTAAGATATTTTTTCAACAAAATGATTACAGCTCATATCCCAATACTTTTTATATACAAAATCAGTATTGTCATCAAAGTTGAGCTGGTACATTCTGAATATTACAGAAAAATCTTTTGGCTCCCATTGCTCTTCATATGAATAGCAATATTTCATACCTATTTTTTTCATAACATTGCCGCTTCTGAGATTATTTTTATCATGTGTTGCCGTAATATATGGCAGTCCGTCTTTTTTTACTTGTTCCACAACAGCTTTTCCTGCTTCTGTAACAATTCCCTTATGCCAAAATTCTTTACTCAGTCCATAGCCAAAATCATGGTGTTCTTCCATATCAACCCCGATATAACCTATGGGAAAATCATCTTCTTTCAGACAAATAGCATACGCATAAGCTTGCGGCTGTGCGTACTTTGAAGCATACCTTTGTTCATAAAATTTCTTTGTTTCTTCCATGTCCTTTACGGGATACCAAGGCAAAAACCTATTAACCTCTTCGTCTTTCAGAATAAGAAAAAGAGCTTCCATATCTTGTTCCGTAAACTTTCGTAAAATCAGGCGTTCAGTTTCTAATGCAGGCGTATTCATGTTGCCTTACCTCCATAGCTTCGATTTCGTTCTGACTCCTCCGCAGAATTTTCATACTGTATCAACTCAATCACAGCAAAAATGCCGCAATTCAGCGTTGTTTCCATGCTGATATGTTTTTCCTTTCCAATATCGGCAATCATATTTAATGCGGCAGCGGTTATTACTTGGATAATTGTTTTACAAATGGTAATTTGCCGTTCACGGTGTGCATTCGTTCCATTCTTCCGTAAGCTATATGAATAACGTTTTTCGATGTATTTTTTATGGCTGAAATCAGCGCATTTTAGTTGATTTTATATAGTCTATATTCCTTGGCGCCGGGACGCTTCTCTTAATCAAACTGAATGTTATCTTTTCTTCAGATACACCATACTTCTCGCAATCAAATATACCGAAAGAAGTGATATTGCTCCAACAAAAAATATCAGACTGACAGGGAACCAAACAATGCAATATCCATAACTGATAGGCGAAACGAACGGAAATATTATAAATCCAATTGCACCCACACTACCTGCAACAAGCCGTATCACAGCCTTGACTTTCGTATTAATAGGTATCCAAAGAACAAAATACATAACCAATAAGGGCATAAGAACAAAGATCATATCCAGCACTTCAAATAAATCAATTTGTAATCCGATCCTTACCGTCTCACCCTTATACATCCTAAATAATCCATCTGCAATAATATTCGCACTTGAACCGTTTTTTGCTGCTAATGCAAAAACACCTAATGGTTCATTTCTATCAACATAAACCTGCGACGAGTAATTGGGATTATTCCCGGAATGCGAAACATAATCATTATAAATATTCCAGCCTGCGAAATAAGAATTCTCTGAGTCGATTGGAAAATGTTCGAAATCAAACAGAACATTGACGTTCATCATCCACTTCATCAAGTCACTTGTATCTGATATCAGATAGCCTGCTGCTGTATTTCCGTAGTATACCGGTGCATTGTAAGGACAGGAAAAAAATAGAAAGGATTGTTTATAGCCTTGTGTTACATTCGCCTGAACCTCATCAGTTCTGAAAAAAGAATCTGTCATTCCAACTTCATCAAGGACATACGTTTTAACATAATCCTCATATCCCATTCCGGTAATTCTTTCTAATAGGAGTGCCAGCAAGTCATAATTTACTGTAGAATAACTATGTTTAGCCCCCGGCTCGTATGCTAACTCAATATTGTACAAACCCGCCAAGCTTTGTGATAACCCTCCCTCATGATAGGGCTCTTCCGGTATACGGTCAAGAGCATAAGACGGTATTCCGCTTGTATGATTCAGCAATTGTTCTATAGTAATCTGAATTTCATCTCCCTTATAGGTTGGATGGAATTCGTGGATGTATTGTTGGACAGGTTCATCAAAATCAAGTAAACTTTCCTTTTGCAATTGAAGAATTGCTAATCCCGTAAACGCTTTTGTCGTTGATGCCAATTCATACAAAGTGTTCTCATCTATTGTTTCCTCGCCGTCCGTATAATTCAGAAACACTTCGTTCTCACCGTCCCACACTGCTACTGACAGAGCCGGAACATCTGACATTTTACACACTCTGTTAATAAATTCCTGCTTGTTATCAACTGTATATTCCTTTGCATCATAGTGCTTCACAAAAAACACTATGATTAATCCGACAATGCAACAAAGTATTATTCTTCTTATCATTACTTTCATTACTGAAAGTCCTCCTCACCCAAATTCAAGGTTTTCTCTTAGACCAAACTGATTATATTGTATTCTGCATTTGAATTTTAAGAATGCGGAGCATTACACTCCGCACCCACATTACACAACATATCAGTTCTTTTAGTACGATTTTGCCGAACTTCTCACATTATTCATCAGCCCTACCCGCTTTATCCGGTCGGCAGCTTTTAATTCTTCCGTAACCCCTTTTCATCTGTTCCGCGAGCAGCTCCGCTCTTTCATAGCACTGTGTATCAACCTCATGCAAATGCTCGTTCAATAGTCCATCCATTCATCCATAAGAATGTCAAATATATCATTTAATCTCTTAACTATACTTTCATTCACCTGAATTTTTTTATCAAGAAATTGCATACCTCTTTCTCCCATCAAGTCAACACAATAAAGCAGACAATAGAATATAAACGCTTTGTATTCTATCGTGTTTGGATGAATTTCATCTAACAGATAATCAACATACTTGGTATCCAAATCCATATTGAGCAACGCAACCTTCGTTAGTGCGGCAAAGGTAAGCATATCACCCAAGCCTATCCAATCAATATCTATTATCCCCGATACTTTTCCCTCATAAATGAGTAAATTTTTTGTGCTGATATCATCCAAATATGGTGTTGGTCGAACCGAATCCAGGTATTCTTTTATTTCTTGTTGTAATTTTTTTATGATATGTATTTTGTCATTGTCAAAGTAACGTTTTATTTTTATTCGCTCGTTTGCACGATTCAATATTCCATCAATAAAGCCGTTCCATGTCCACTCCGTATCTGTTGATATATCGATCCTTGATACCCTTCGCTGTATCTCAACTACCTCTTTGGCAATTTGTTTTTTCTCGCTGTCATTTAATTTATGATAGACATTTCCAATATCGTCCCCCGGGATATATGGAAGAATCAAGTATGAATAGTCTCCGTAGGTTCCTTTCGCTAACACAATAGGTATCGGGATTTCACATGCAGATAACTTGCTCAGCCAATAAACAGTAGCTTTATAGGCATCCTCCTCTTTGCTGCACCTGAGAATAAACTTTTCATCAGCAGTGGAAACGGCAAATACATAGTTCGCAATACCAACGCTGCATCTCTCTATTTGAACAACGCTCTTTTTTGTATTGTTTTCAAATATAACAATTGCTTCTTTACAATCCATAAGGTCTTTGCTCTCCGCACTCTATAAGCTAACGAATAGATCCGGCTTTGCCGTTCTGAATCATAAGCAGAATTTTCATCTTCCGCCAACTTAACCGCATCCAAAATGCCGCAAATATCCGTAGTTTTTTATTTGTAAATCACATACTTCGCCAGACTATACGCCAAACATTTTCCTTCGGGAGCTGCGGCAATTTCGGACAGGCGTACCGTACAGTACAGCAGACCGTCCGATTCGTAGAGTATTCCGAGGCGTTCGGCACGATGCGGGTTGTCGATAGCCCAGACGATAGGCTCGATATCCGTTTCGTCGAGATTTTCGCAATGGCTGTGCATAACGGGACCGAACCATTGAGGCGTGGAGAAAAATTCGGTCGGAAATTCGGCGAGCGCAGGATGCTTTTTGTCGATAAGGCAGCCCATTGTTCCGGGCGCTACGGGCTTGTTCATAGAATCAGAAATTTGCTTGAACATCGGGTAGCACCAGAAATCCGTGCAGTATGTTCCGGGCAGCTTTCCTTCGGCGCGGGGGATAACGATCGCCTTTTCGCCGTTGTTCATGCGCTCACGCGCATGGATTTCGTCCTCGGCGAAGTAAACCGTTTTCCCGCCGACGGTTATTCCTTCGTCGGTAACCGAAACGGGCAGTTCGGGGTAAACCCAGAGGTTATAGTCGTTGTGGACTTCTGTTCCGATAAGCTCAAGGCGCAGGTGCAGCTTTTCGGGCGCGGGTATTCCGCTGCGGTCAAGCGTGATATTGCCGATACGGCGGACGCGTCCGCTGCCCGAAACGGCAGTTTCTCCCGTCTGAACAATTTCTTTTCCCGAAAGAACGGTATAGCGGACAGTTTTCGCGCTGAAATTCGGGTCGGTATTGAAAATTGTTACACCGAAGCTGATCTTTTCCATAGCCGAGAAAGCGAACTTGTCGAATTCTGCAAGCACGGCAGTCGCCGCGCAGAAGCTGCGCCAATCGCGCGGAGCTATAAGTCCCTTTGATTCCATAAGCGAGTTAAGAACGCCGACGAGAGCTGTTCCCTGACCGGGGAAATCCTGTAGATCGAGAAGCTGGAAGCCCGAAAGGTTTTCAGAACGCAGAGCCGTTTCAAGCTCCGTTTTATAGCACTGGACAGCGAGCGCGCCCGACGCGCGGAAAAAGCTGTCCGCAAACGCAAGCAGTCCCTTTTCCTCAGCTTTTTCGCGGTATATCGCAATATTTTCCGCTTCGATCGAACCTGTGTAGTGCGAAAGCTCGCGGTAGTCGGGATAGGTTTCGTACTGCCCTATTTCATGCGAAATTACGGGTACGTCGGGGATAAGTCCCGCCGAGCCGTCGGCTTCGACCTCTTTTACGCCTGTTCCGTACTGGATAAGTATTTTCCCTCCCTCGGCAGAGCCGCCCGAAACGACTTCGGGCTTTATTACAGCGTCATAATTGTGGCGGGAGTTCGGAGCGTCGGTCTGGATATGACCGAGCGGAGCGTCGCACATTGCATACGAGCCGCGGTAAAGCCGTTCGCGGGAAAGTCTGACGCCGCTTAAAAAGTCCGCTTCCGCAAGCACTTCGGGTACGAACTGGAAATTGTTCGAGCCGTCGGTGTACAGGCGGCGGCTGTCGAACGCACGGTAGTCGTGCAGTATTTTGTTAAGGACATCCTTGCTTCCCCAAAGCTCGTTTCCGAGCGACATCATTGCGAACGACGGGTGATTTCCGAACGCGGCGAGCATACGGAAGCCCTCGTCGATGAGGTACTGCTGTTCCTCGTTTATTTCATCGGGGATAGTTCCCCAGAAGGGCAGTTCGGGCTGCAAATATATGCCGAGCTTGTCCGCCGCGCAGAACGCCGCTTCGGGCGGGCAGCAGGTATGGAAACGGTAATGATTTATTCCGTAGGCTTTCGCAATTCCGAAAACACGCTCCCACTCAGCGGTATCGGTCGGGGCGTAGCCTGTGAGCGGGAACACCATTCCGTCGTGTTTTCCGCGCAGGAAGGTTTCATTGCCATTGATATACAGCTTCAGTCCATCGTGCGAAAAGCGGCGGAAACCGAATGGAAAGCGCTGTTCCTCGCCGTTCATCACAAGGGAAAGCGTGAATGTGTTCGGCTGAAATTCGTCCCATAGCGGCAGCTTTTTATCGGGAACATATCTTATTTTATTTTTTCCCTTTTTTATATCAAACATTTGCGTGCGGCAGCCCTGAACAAAAGCGGAAAGCGTTCCGTCGCCCGTGGCGGTGAACGTAACGTCAAGCTCGCGTGAATCACAGTCGGGGAATATCATGACCTCGTCGATATGTACGGCGGGACGGGAAATTATGCGGATCTTGCCCGTTATTCCGAGCCAGTTGGTCTGCGTGTCGGGCGAGGTGAGGTGACCGCCGCCCGTAGGATAGCCGACGTTCGCGACGCGCACCGCAAGCGTATGCACGCCCGCTTCAAGGCGCGGGAGGGCGAAAATGTGCGGGGCGGTAAGGCTGTTCCCGCTGCCGATCTTCTTTCCGTCGAGGAAAACCACGGTCATGCGGGTGCGTTCAAGAAACAGCGAAAGCTCGCGCGCGGAATCCTCCTCGGAAACGGTAAATTCACGGCTGAACCAGGCGTATCCCTCGTAGGAATAGTGGTCGGTCAGATAGCCAGTCGCACGGTCGTTGTTGCGCGAAACCTTTTTAGCGTGTGAGATAGTGTCGGGGAGGCATATTGTATCGGTGTATTTTTCGGGGGGAAGCTCATCCGGCGTTTTGCTGAGTGCAAGCTGCCAGATTCCGCTTAAATCAATAGTGTTCATAAGTAGATCCTTTCTTATATTTTTTAAAGAATAGCAAGCATATAAAAGGGGTGCCCTTTCCGTAAAAATCACTCTTTCCCGTCTGCGGCAGGCAGAGAGCTTTTGGTTTGTCGGAAAATTCTAAACCTTTGTATAAATTGGACTTTGTCCGCATAAAGATTATATTTATAATTGGAAATTACTAATCTTTTGGTCTGGGACCATTTGGCAGAGGTTTTCCATTTTTATCCCGGTTAATAGGAGCTGCTTTAAGATGAAATTGTATACACCCGTCAGCGCATGGTATATTCATTTCATATTTTTCCTTTTCACCCCTATATGTAAAATCGCCGCCGCATCTAATAACTTCGCACCATGTATATACTTGTATCATTGTTTTAGGACACATTCCGGCAGGACATTCATACGAAAAGACAAATTTATCTCCTTTTTCCAATCCAAGCCGACAGTGTCCTGCTTTTCCTTCTATTGCCGTCAATTCAAACTGCCAATCTTCAGTACACCATTTTTGCATATCAATAACCTCCGGTATTAATATAATTTTTTTCTATCTGATGATGTTCTCATTAATACGCCATCAAAGAGCTGATAAACTCTGTCTTTATCTATTGCTGCATTTTTTCCTGTTTCGCTTTCTGAAAGTCCGCCTGTAAATTCCGATTGTGATTTGATGATTTTTAAGGGAAACAATAGCTGTTATATTTTGTAAATAAAAATACAGGAGCCTTGATTCATTTTGTTACCAGCTTAACAAAAGCGTAAAAAAGCTACACATAAACCCGATAACAGAAGCCGGAATCATTACTATTTTTTCTTTTTTGCTTTTTGTGAAAAAAGTATTTCCAATTATTGCGTAGGCTAAAAAAAGCGAGTATAAAATCATTATTATTTTGGACATAATGGCCGGAAATTGAATGGGAACGGGTACTGCCTTTCCAATATAAAATACTCCCAAAAACAGAAAAACAAACGCAGCTATTACATTAATATACCGCTTCTCCTTTGGAATGATTTTATTTTTTCCGCCTAATACATATTCTCCGATAGGCAACCCCATTGATAACATAATGTGAAGCGCTCCCATAAAAAGGGTTAATATCGCACACCCCAAAGCTGCTAATTTTAACATTTCCCTTACCTCACGACAAATTCTTATTTATCGGTTTGCACCGAGGAAAATTATACCATATCAAACTGCAAAAAGCAATCCGTGCTCTTAAATCCTTGACCGTCTGGATTTTTGCCGCTGCCATTTCGCCGCCGAATGGGAAAATGAAACCCGCCTTAGAGGCGGGGGATATTCTTGCCTAAGTTATATTATAACAGAAACCCAGGGGATTTTCAATATCATAAGGTAATTTTATGAGCTTGCCGGTGCGCAGGCGGGAACATTATATTTTGCTGGCATGATTGCCGTAAAGCATAATGCGGTTTCCGTATTTTTACCGTAATATTTAATCAGCACTATTGAAAAAAATCTTTTTTTATGTTATAATAAACACACGCCGTAAGCCGAATTATAAATTCGGACGGCTGAGTGTTTATTGAAACATATCCCGATTTACTCCGTAAACCGCGGCTTCGCCGCCTGCAGCGCTTCACGCTGCGGATATGTTATAATAAACACACGCCGTAAGCCGAATTATAAATTCGGACGGCTGAGTGTTTATTGAAACATATCCCGGTAGAAATCAGAATTTGATTGAGTTGGTAAAAGGGGAAGAAGACTGTGACTGAGCGAAAAGAAATAAATGATAAAGTAGTCGAATGGATTATTAATAAAGTAAAGACTGAATATGCTGATGATGTCAGCCTTGTTTTGCTATATGGTTCGTATATCAATGGAACAGCAAACAGTAAATCAGATGTAGACTGTTATTATATACCAAAAACAGAACGCGGATATAATTTAGAGACAGGATTTATTTTAAATGGCGTTGGCTATGACTTGTTTCCAATATCCTGGGAAAGAATTGCCGATTTGCAGGAATGTCTGTTGCCGTTGGTCGGCGATGTTCAAGTGGTTTATTGCGGTGATCCGCGCGATTTAGAACGATTTAAGGAAATACAGTCTAAATTGCACAGCAATCTTGCCAATGATGAATATGTAAAAGATATAGCCCAAAAGAGATGTGAAGATGCGAATAGAATGTGTGAGCAGATGAAGCTGGGCGGCAGTCTGTCAGAAATTCGTAAAATAGCAGGACATGTAATTATGACGCTTGCGGATGCGGTCGCTATATATAATCATGATTATTTTCACTTCGGACTGAAAAAACAATATGAGAATTTAGCAAGTAATTTCCCGGATGTTCCTCAAAGTATTGTAACCGGATATAAGAAAGTAGTTACCGCTTTGAATGAGAACGATATAATAGACAAAACGGCAGATTTATTAAAGAATGTATGTGATTATACGCAGAGTAAGGTAAAATCTCAAGTTGACATTATATCAAATGAAGCTGCTGTGGCGGCGGAGGTTAATGCGTCTTGGCTAGCTGTATTATATGAAGAAATAAGCTCAACATTTAATAAAATCTATGTATGCTGCGAAAGCGGCGATTATATACTTGCCTTTCTTTCAGCGGCGTGTTTGCAGCGTGAATTAGACGACGCCAAAGAAGCGGGCAGTCCGTCATATGATTTATTAAGTAATTTTGATTATAGAGAGTTAGGTAAGCTTGCAGAAAGAACCCGAATGATTGAGGCTGATTTTGTGGAACTGATTAAAAACAGTGGCGGTAAAATAAAATCATATGATAGTTGGGAGGCGTTTGTTCAGGCAGATTTATAAGGTTTTGACAGACTTAAATCATATGGAAATACGTCGGGATAAATGGCGATATGAGGAAAAATTTAATTTTAAGCCGTTTTATCATTGTATCTTAAGCATTTATAAGGACTTATAGGAATATTTTAAGCTATAAAATCAATAAAAAATAATACAGTATAAATTATTCCGAAATATGAAAATTCAGATTAGAAAAGGATGAAATAAAATGAAAAAAATATTTAATTTCAAAAAGGTCATTGCTTCACTTCTTATTTTGCCCGTTCTTGCAGGATGCAGCGGACAGACGCAGAACGCAGATACCGAAACGGGTGAACAGACGAGCTTAACCGAGCCTGCCGCAGAAGCTCCTGAAATTGCAGATAATGCGATAGAGTTTGCGGCTTCTCTGAAGCTTGGCTGGAACCTCGGAAATACGCTCGACGCAACGGGCGCGAGCGGGATACGCTCGGAAATTTCGTGGGGACAGCCCGTTACCACAAAGGAAATGATACAGCTCGTCAAGGACAGCGGCTTTACCTCGATTCGCATTCCCGTTTCGTGGGGCAGACACACAGAAGCCGATTTTACCATTGATGCGGAATGGCTGGACCGCGTGAATGAGGTCGTTGACTACGCGATAGACTGCGGACTTTATGTTATCATCAACTCGCATCATGACTGCGAACAGCAGTATTACTACCCCACCGAGGAATGCTACGACAATTCCGAAAAGTACATCAAGGCTATCTGGTCGCAGATTGCCGAGCGCTTCAAGGATTATGACGAGCGCCTTGTTTTTGAGGCAATGAACGAGCCGCGCCTTACAGGCACCGATAAGGAGTGGTGGTTCGACGAAAACGACGCGCAGGGAGTTGAGTCCATACGCTGTATTGTTAAGCTCAATCAGGTGTTTGTTGACACCATAAGAGCCGCAGGCGGAAAGAATGAAACTCGTTATCTCATGGTGCCGAGCAATGCGGCTTCTCCCACAAATGCTCTCAACAAGGAATTTACCATGCCCGACGACCCGCAGAATAGGACAATGCTTTCCGTTCACGCCTACACACCCTACAATTTTGCTATGAACGCGGGCGGATATAAGGTCTGGAAGGAAGGCCGAGACAGCGAGATAAAGGACTTTATGAGCAGCCTTAATGAAAAGTTCATCCAAAACGGATATGCCGTTGTTATAGGCGAGTTTGGCGCAACGAACAAGGATAACCCTGAAGACCGCGCAGCGTGGGCTGAAAACTATACGACCCTTGCGTCGGGGTACGGAATCCCATGCTTTATTTGGGACAATGCGGGAACGGATGTCGGAGCGGAGAACTTCGGACTTCTCGACAGAAAAAATCTTACGGTGTATTTCCCCGAACTTCTCGAAGCATACCTCAAGGGATATTCGGAGTAACCTAAAGCCATGCGGCAATAAGGGTAAATCGCCGCAGGCGTGAATAAAAAAAGAAAACCCCGTCAAAAGGCGGGGCTTCTTCGTAACACAGATTCTGTTTAACGAAAGGAATTTGACCATGACAGAACAGGAAACCGTTCAGCGTGCAATAGATTATCTCACAAAGCTGGCTTCGGGGATAAATCCCCTTAACGGCGCGGAAATCCCGCAGGGAGAAACGCTGCGCGAGCCGCGCATAAGCCGCTGTCTTGAATATGCGGCGGGAAAACTCGGTTCTCTTATGGAATACCGCGAAAACAGCCGCCCGACAAAGGATTTCTATATCCTCGACGTTCAGTTGGAGGCGCTCGAAACCGCAAAAGTATCCGTTACGACAACACAGCTTGTCGAAAAGATAAACCGAGTGACCGAAGAAAATGAAACGAAAAAGTTTCAGGCGCGTTGGCTTCTCGACTGGCTCACCGCGCAGAGCTTGCTTGAACTGCGCGACGGCAGGCGGTACACGACCGAAGCGGGAAAGCTGCTCGGAATAACAGTCGAGCCGTACACGAACCCCGTTACGCAGATAGTCGCATACTCCGTTCGCTTCACCACGGAGGCGCAGCAGTTTGTGTTTGACAACCTCGCCGAGATCGTCCGCAGCCGTCCGCAAAGCTCCTCAAAGTCCCCGCGCAAGCCTGCGTTTTATATCACCGAGCTTCAGAAAGGTCAGCTCTCGCCGCTCTCGCAGAGCTGTTCCGTTTCGCAGCTCGCCGCGGAGATAAACCGCGTGACCGAAGAGAACGGGACGCTTAAATTCAAGCCCGCGTGGATAAACAGCTGGCTTCTTCAAATAGGAATGCTTGAGATACGCGACGGGGATAAAATCGCGTCGCCGTCTGGTAACGCCCTCGGCATTTCCTCGTCGGAACGCACAAACGAGCGAGGTACATATATTGCGAACAGCTACTCTCCCGAAGCGCAGAGCTTCATTCTTGACAATCTTGACGCGGTGCTTGCCTGCGCAGCGGAACAGGATGAGCAGACATCACGGGTTTGAGGGCGGCGAGCAGAGCGATTTGCGGAGCAAATCGCGCGAGCCGCAGGTTTGCGTGAGCAGGGCTGCGGGACGCGGCGTTTCGGCGGAGCGGGAGAGGGAAACGGAGAGTGAGAAAGCCGCGGCGGCAGCCGACGAGGGGCGAGCAGATTTGCGGAGCAAATCGTGCGAGGCTCTCAGGAGGCTGCCGCATTGATATATTGTGTATGGAAAAGGATGTGAAAATGAACGATTTAACCGGCAGTCTTGCCTTTAATGTGATTTTGTTAACAACTATACTTGGCGAGTTTGCACTCCCTTGGATTTTGAAGCATTTTTATACTATTTTTCAATCTTCCTATAGACGTTGTCTATAGGAAGATTCGCCGCTTCTGCGAAGCGGCGTGGCGGCGTAGCCGCCGAAAAAGCCGTACAATACTAATTCCGTCAAAGCTGTCGGCTTTGACATACCGCTTTTTAAGCGGTAATCAATATATAGACATTGTCTATATATTGATTAGGAATTAGTATTACAAAGGGTACAACAGCAAAACAATGGTTATGAGCGTTTTGGGAAGCCCCGAAAGTCCTGTGAGAATAATTTATAATATTTGGCTTTTGTGGTTAGGTGCTTTTTTACTGTTTACTTCAATTTTATTTTTTTTGAACATTAACACCGTTTCAAGCATATTGGCGGTATTAACTTTAATTTCAATTGCCGCTTTTGCAATAGGCGCTGGGATACTGTCGGGATTGTTTAGTGTAAATGAGTCTAAGGAAAAGGTTACTGCGGCTTCTAAAATTCATGGCGCAGGTTCTGCGCTCGGTTTTATGACATTGTTATTTTTTCCGTTATTATGGAGTATTTTTGCATTCAAGAGCGGTGACATTATGCAAGGCACTGTTTGTGTAATCGCATTCGCGTTAGCCGTTTTATTTTTTGTGTTTTTCATTATGGGAGATAAAGAGAATTTCAAAGAAACAGTTTTCTCATATACAGGTCTATGGGAAAGATTAAGTTTGTTTTTTATGTATGTTCCTTTTCTGTATACAGCAATAGATAAATTATTTATAACTTGTTGAATTTATCTGTAAAGCAGTAAAATAACCCGAGGAAAGCCTTCGGGTTATTTTTTTGCTCTGCTTGCAGTGTTAAATTGAATGATGACCCAAAATCATTATGAAATAAAAGCCGTGTGTTGATTAAGCGTTGGTATTGGAAAGCGGCTCTTGTTCTTTATCTTCTTGAATCAAATTGCGTGATTCTTCGTTCAGCTTTCTTTCTATTGACTCTGTTTTGTCAATCAACTCTCCGAAGCCGTAAAGCAGCATATTGCTTATCCATGCTACAATGGGTCCAACTAAAAAGAAAGCTATTCCAAGAAAATTGCCGCTTGCCAAAAAAGATACTCCGGCTAACAAAAAGCCGACAGTTTCTACCCAAAATACAATTTTTGTTAATGTTTTAATTTGTTTGCCTATGTCCTTAAACATACCGGATTCCTCCAAAAATCAATATTTGACATAAATTGTCAAAGCTTAGTATACCATAAGTACGTACTTATATATTTTTTACAGCTTCTGTGTTATGATAATTATATGAAGCATGGTTTCAGGCGGTGGAGGAAGATATGGCGAATGATAATCCGACATACAGGGCTATTGAAAAATATAAAAAGAAAACATATGACAGAATAGAACTTCTTGTGTACAAAGGTGAAAAACAGCAGATAAAAGAGTTTGCTGCCAAGCGCGGAAAGACGGTAAACGGTTTTATAACAGACCTTATACGTGCCGAAATGAACAAGGAAAATGTCGGGTCTACAGGAACGGATGAAAAAGAATAAATCCCACGGTTGACGTAAACCGTGGGATTTTTGCTGTCATTCCGTTGAAAAATCAAATTCAGTTTCTTCGGTCTGCTCCGAAACGGGCAGCTCCTTGAAATCCGACAGCGATACCGAAATATTCCGACCGCTGAGCTTTAGTTCGGCGGGATTGCCTGTTTCGTCAAGCGTGAGCGAGTATAGCGAATGTTCGGACTCGCCCGTTACCGTCAGAACGCCGCCGCTTTCCGTACAGTTTCCTTGGGCGGCTGAGTCCATTGCGTCGGCGATAAGGCGCGCGGCGGAAATCGCGCTTTCCGAGCAGTCAGCCTCTCCCTCAAGCCCGTACATAGACAGCTTTGTTTCGCCGTCTTTAACCGAAACAACAAGCCCCTCAAGCGCGTACGGCTCGGTAACGCAGAGTTCCCAGCTATCCCCGCCGAAACGCCGAAGCTGTGCCTTACAGCTTTCACCGTCAAAAGAGATCTCCGCCTGCGCCGAGAACGCTTTGTCCAGCTTCGGCGCGGGCGCTCCGGGAACTGTCGCCGAACACCCCGCACACGTCAGGCAGATAGATAAAAAAGAACCTATAAATATTTTTTTCATAGCTTTTCCCTTTCGCAAATGCATATGTAACAAAAGCAAAAAGGAAACACGTTTAGCGGTGCGTTACATATTTTCAGCAAGCTGTTCAATAAGGTCCCGCGGGAGTATTCCGTACAGCGGCTTTGTTTTTCCGAGCTTATCCGCCGCAAGTCCGTGCAGATAGACCCCAAGCACCGCGCCGTAGAACAGGTCGGTTCCCTGTGCGATAAGCGACGCGATTATACCTGTAAGAACGTCGCCGCTTCCGCCCTTGGCAAGTCCCGCGTTGCCCGTCGTGTTGACGAACGCTTCGCCAGTCGGCGCGGCAATGACCGTGTTCACGCCTTTCAGCACCGTAATAGCGCCGTACTCCGCGGCGAAAGCCTTTGCGGCGGAAATTCGGTCGGACTGGATTTCCGCAACCGTTTTTCGCGTCATTCTTGCAAATTCTGCCGGGTGCGGCGTTACTATAACGCCCTTTTTGCTTTCTTTCAATACATTTATATTCGGAGAAATTGCGTTTAGTCCATCTGCGTCAACAATTACGGGACAATCCGCATTTTTTATGACAAATTCTGTCACGTCGGCGGTTTCCGTGCTGTTTCCGAGTCCGCAGCCTATCGAAACAGCCGAAAATTTTCCGTCGGTAAGGAAACGCTTCAGCTCGGCGGTTCCGTTTGAATTGAGAAATCCGTCGTCACCGCAGTCAAGCGGCAGATACGTTGTTTCCGGAACAGCCGAGGCGATCGCGTTCACTACGCGCGCGGACGTTGCAAGTATGCAAAGACCCACGCCCATGTGAAGCGCCGCGTCGGTCGAGAGCAGAGCAGCTCCCGTGTACCGCGCGCTCCCCGCAACGTTCAGCAGGCTCCCGTAGCTGCCCTTATGTGAAACTGTTTTTCGTTCGGGGATAAATTCGCGTATCATTTCGTCGGTCAGCACTGCTTCGCAGCCGTTGTAGCAGCTTTGCGGAATGCCTATGTCGGCGAGGAGAAGCACTCCGCAGTGTTCAAAGCATGGGTGAGAATAAAGCCCCTTTTTGACAGCGCCGAGGGTTATCGTAAAGTCGGGGCGAAAAGCGTTTTCCGCAATTTCGCCCGTGTCGCTGTTGCAGCCGCTCGGAACGTCAATGGAAATTTTCATCGCTCCGCATTCCTCGTTTATGAAGCGGAACAGGTCGGAAAGGCTCTTGTCAAGCTGTCCGTGAAAGCCCGTCCCGAAAACGCAGTCTATGACCATTTCACTGTTTTCGAGAACGCGCTTCACATTCTCTTTCTGATGTGCGTAAAGGCTTACGTTAAGCCCCGTTTCATATATCGAATAGCAGAGTCTTGCGCACTCGGATTTCGGCAGATCGGAAACGAAGATGAGCACGGCGTTTGCGCCCGCCTCAAGCAGCAGGTCGGTTATAACAATGCCGTCGCCGCCGTTATTTCCGCGCCCCGAAAGTACGACGACATTTTTGTCCTTAACGCCGTCGGCAAGCTGAGTTATACGGTTAAAGCACGCCTGTCCCGCATTCTTCATCAGCTGGAGATACGGAATACCGCTTTCGTCGGCGTTTTTCTCTGCCTGCTTCATCTGTTCATTTGTTACGGCAAGCCGCATTGCGGCACCTCCTTGCTTAATCTTATTTCCGCGCACTTTACTTGTTTATCCGCTCTGTCCGGACACATACGGTTGTCCAGGTACAGGTCGTCGGCAATTTCGAGGATAACATCGGCGATTTCAAGTTTTTCCTTGAATTTTGCGGGGATTTTTTCATAGCCCAGATATGTTCCGACAATATTCCCCGCGACTGCGCCCGTCGAATCGCTGTCGCCCTTGTGGTTCACTGCCGCAGCAATGCATTTTTCAAAATCCTCGCTGTATTTTACGGCGCAGTAGACCGCTATTGCAAGCGTTTCCTCCGCGACCCAGCCCTCGCCCAGCGAATGAATTGCGGCAAGGTCGTCGGTTTCGTTTTCCGCAAGCTTCAGCGTACGCGTCATAATGTCGGTAAATTCCGCGATATGCTCCGAATCCGGAAACATTTTTTTCATTGCTGCAACCGAGTCGGCGGCAGCTTCCTTTATGCTCATGTCCTCGTTTTTCGTGAGCAGGGAGATGATATGTACTAATGCGGCGGCGGAGATGTATCCAAGCTCATGCCCGTGCGTCAGGGCGGCGGACTGCGCGCCGATAAGGTCGATTTGATCCTGCGGCAGCCCTTGTCTTGCAAGGTACAGACCGACAGGCGCAGCGCGCATTACCCCTCCGCAGCCCTTACTGTGATTTATCGGCTTTTCAAGGTTTCCGTTGCAGCCCTTTTTAATTGAGGTAATGCAGGTGTTGCCCGGAGCGCGTCTGCTGTGCAGCTCCGGAATACGCATAAGCCATGTTAAGCATTCGTGTTTTCCCGCGGAGGCTTCCTGCGTTTCAAGCCATTCTTCATAGCATTTTGCTATATAAACGGAATAGCCGCCGAAAATTCCCCGCTCCCTTGCGCGGGTCGAGCCGAGCAGCAGTCCCGCCGCAGTGAAAAGCGACATCTGTGTATCGTCCGAAATCAGAGCCTTGTCATTCACGAGGCTGTAAGAGGTTATACCATTTTTGCCATACTTTGAGAAAATCTGCTGTTCTGGCATAAATTCAACCGCATAGCCCAGTGCGTCGCCTGCCGCACCGCCTATCATACAGCCGCGGAATTTATCGTTCAGCTTATCCATTGTTTTTCGCATAATTCCATGCGTCGCGGCACATCTGCTCAAGTCCGCGCTCAGCCTTCCAGCCAAGCTCTTTTTCAGCCTTTTCGGGAACGCAGTAGCACTCCGCCGCGTCGCCCGCTCTGCGCTCCGCAATGTCGAACGGAATCGTCAGACCGTTCACGCGCTCAAATGTACGGATAATTTCAAGAACGGAATAGCCGTTGCCCGTGCCGAGGTTGTAGGGGATAGCGCCTTTCTTTTCGCGCACGCTCTTAACTGCCGCGAGGTGTCCTTTAGCAAGATCGACAACGTGGATATAGTCGCGCACGCAGGTCCCGTCGGGCGTTGGATAGTCGTTCCCGAACACTTTAAGGCGCTCCTGCTTGCCGCGCGCAACGTTAAGGATAATGGGCATGAGGTTGTTCGGTATACCGTTCGGGTCCTCGCCGATCTTACCGCTTTCATGCGCGCCGATAGGGTTGAAATAGCGCAGCAGGGCAATGCTCCACTCGTCGTCGGCTGCGCATATATCGCGGCTCATGTCCTCGATTATAAGCTTCGTTCTGCCGTAGGGATTGATAGCGGATAGGGGGAAGTCCTCGCGTACGGGAACTGTTTCGGGGATTCCGTAAACGGTCGCCGACGAGCTGAAAATAAGCTTCTTGCAGCCGTGCTTTTTCATCGTGTTGAGGAGTACGAATGTTCCGCCGAGGTTGTTTGTAAAGTACATGAGCGGTTTTTTTACGCTCTCGCCGACAGCCTTATAGCCGGCGAAATGAATGACCGCCTCAATGTCGTTTTCGGAGAAAATTCGCTCCATGTCCGCTTCGCTGCACATATCTGCTTCATAGAACGGGAAATCGCGCCCGCTTATTTCCTTTATAAGCTCTACGGCGCGCGGCTTCGAGTTATAGAAGTTGTCCATTACCACGATGTCCTCGCCTGCGCCGAGCAGCTCGATACAGGTATGCGAGCCTATGTAGCCCGCTCCTCCGGTTACTAAGATTGCCATAAATATTCCGCCTTTCTGACACTTTTTTTGTTGTTTTTACACCATTTTGTTGTTAAATGCTTTGCTGCGGGAAAATTATTCCCAGCCCTTCCAGACCTCGGGGCGATACCCTACCGTCGCCTTTGCGCCGTTTCTGACAATAGGCGTTCTGAACAGTGCAGGACACTCCGCCAGCTTTTCGCGCTTTCCCGCGTCGAGCAGGTATTTATATTCAAAATATTCCCTGCTTTTCTCGTCAACCAGCGCGTCAAGCCCGCCGACCGCCTTTTCTACGCTTTCAAGCTCGCGGCGGCTCAGTCCTTTTTCGAGTATATCAACGTGCTGTACGGGAATGCAGCGCTCCTTAAAATAGCGCTCCGCCTTTTTCGTGTCGAAGCACTTGCTTTTGCCGAAAATCTGTATATTCACGCGTTTTCACCATCCGTTTCTGCGGCAGCTTCGCCGCTTTCTTGTTCGGCTTCATTCAGCAGACGGTTCATTTCAAGCCGGATATCCTTAACACGGTTGTCGGTAAACTTCACCATTGAAATGCAGAGATACGCCCGGACGATATCTGCCGTAAATGAGATCATCAGCGCGTTGGAAAGGCTGAAATCCGCCGTAAACAGCAGGCAGTACGAAATTATCAGGAAGTCGATAAGAAGCGTTGCGATAACGCCCCAGAATGTCGCCCACACGCCGCGCGGCTTACAGAAAAAGCCTTTCACACTTGCGCGTTCCAGCCCCTTTTCAATGTAGAAGCGCAGGCAGGTGTCGCACATATCTTTTTTATATGAATGGTGATAATTGAGCGTGTATTCGCCGTCCTTTTCCGATAGCAGGAACAGCGGCGCGCCTTTGAGCTTATACAGACTGAGTTCTTTCTGCTTTTCTATCGCTGCGCCGAGCCGTTTTTTCAGCTCGTCGGCGGAAAACGCGCTTTCCTGTTCATATGGTATACGGATAAATTTTTTCATACGCTGACGCTCCTTTCGCCGTTATTCATAATCAGCTTCCCGCCCATGACTACTGCGGCGGGAGCGTTTGAAATCTCGTAAAAGCTGCCGCGGAACAGCGCGATATCCGCGTCCTTTCCCGCTTCAAGGCTCCCGACGCGGTCTTCTATCCCGCATATTTTCGCGGGATTTATCGTTATCGCACGGAGCGCTTCCGTTTCGCTCATTCCGCCGCGCATTGCAAGCCCCGCCATTGAGGGGAGATATTGTATCGGATTTTCGGGATGATCGGTGCAGAGCGCGACGGTCATTCCGTTTTTCGCGAGGACCGCCGCGTTCGATATGCTTGCGTTTTTCAGTTCGGGCTTGCAGCGGTCGCCGAATATCGGTCCCGCGACTATCTGCGTTCCCGAGGAAAGCTCGTCAGCTATGAGATGTCCCTCGGTCGCGTGGATAAGAACATAGTCAAGCCCAAATTCCTCCGAAAGGCGTATCGCCGTGAAAATATCGTCCGCGCGGTGACAGTGAAAATGAGCCTTTATCTTACGCTGGAGCAGCGGGATAAGCGCTTCGCATTTCATGTCGAAATCGGGACGGTTCGTTTCGTCGTCCGTACCCTTTGTGCGTTCGTATTCGGCGCAGTCCTCCATGTAGCGCTTGGCGGTTAGGAGCTGCTCGCGGATAATTGCGGCGGTAGCCATTCTGGTCGTGGGGGTTTCGTTCTTGTCATGATAAACGCTCTTAGGGTTTTCACCGAGCGCAAGCTTCATAGCAAGGGGGGATTTTACGATTCGTCGGTCTGCGCACCTGCTTCCGTAGGTCTTCATCGCGGCAAGTGTTCCGCCGACGGGATTTGCGCTGCCCATTCCTGTAACGACCGTTCCCACGCCGCCCCTCGCGGCTTCCTCAAAGCAGTAGTCCATCGGGTTTACCGCGTCTATCGCGCGCAGCTGAGGCGTGGCGGGGTCGGTCTCCTCGTTCCCGTCGTCGCCCTCAAAGCCCAGTCCGTCCGCAAACATTCCGATATGGCAGTGCGCGTCCACAAAGGCGGGGTAAGCCGTAAGCCCTGACGCGTCGAAGCTGTTCTCTGCGGGAATTTCCCCGAAAGCGTCCATAGATCCGAGGGAAAGGATTTTATTTCCCGAAATATCGATATATCCGTGTTCTATCGTTTCCGAGGTCACGGGAACTATCCTGACATTGTAAATAACCATTTATTTCACCATTTTTATTATTTCGTTGATAATATCCGAATCCTTACCGTTTGCGCCGATTACTGCCGAAGCGTTTCTGCGGTACACAGCGCGGCGCGAGCTGTAAAGCTCTTCAAGCTGTTCGGGAGTGTTCTTCATTACCAGCGGCCGGCGGGTATCGCCCTTTATCCGGGCGTAGCAGGTTGCGAACGAGGCGTCGAGAAATACAATCTTTCCCGAATTTTTTGCGGCTTCGGCGGTGTTCGGGTTGATTATCGCGCCGCCGCCCGTTGCGACAACGCAGTTTTCGGGCATTTCGCGTATATATTTGGCTTCCGCGGCGCGGAAATACGGTTCTCCGTGCTTTTCAAACATTTCCGCTATCGTCATACCCTCGCGCTGCTCTATGTAGCTGTCGAGGTCAACGAAATCGCAGCCGAGGCGCTTTGAGAGCAGCCGTCCGATATGTGATTTTCCGCAGCCCATGAAGCCGCACAGGTAAATGCTCTTCATACAAGCTCCTCCATGTCCGAGATAAGGCGGTTAAGATCGTCGTTTTCAAATTGCGCGCCGTACCATATCTCGTGTGCGGCAGCCGCCTGTAAAACCAGCATAGCCATGCCGTTCATTGTCTTTGCGCCGTTTTCGCGCGCTGTTCTCGTGAGCATTGTTTCGCGGGGATTGTATACCGCGTCGAATACGAAATCCACTTTTTTGAGCAGCTCCGCGCCGCACGGCATTCTGTCCGTTTTAGGGAACATTCCGATAGGCGTTGCGTTTATAAGCAGGTCGAAATGTCCGTCGGTATCGTTTATCGGGCTGCCTGTTATCTCGACCTTTGCGTCGGGCTTCAGCGCCGCGATCTCGCGCTGTACATCCTCAGCCTTATCGCGGTCGGAATCCAGCACGGATATGGTAAGCCCGCCGCCCGAAAGCGCCGTTTCTATCGCCATCATTCTCCCTACGCCGCCGCAGCCGATAAGCAGAACCCTTGAATTAAGGCTTGCGCCGAGAAGCTCTATTGATTTCACAAAACCGAGGACGTCCGTATTATAGCCAATCTTTTCTTCTCCGACCTTAACGCAGTTCACCGAGCCGTAGCGCTTTGCGCCGTCGTCGAGCCTGTCGCAGCAGTCGATTATCGCGACTTTATGCGGGATAGTGATATTGAAGCCGCGCAGCGACGAGAGCCAGCCGTATTCCGAGGTCAGCGCATCCGGGCTTATTTCCTTTTTTTCATATTCCGCGGCAGTTCCCGTCAGCGAAAAAAGACGGCTGTGTATCTGCGGGGACAGCGAATGTCCGAGCGGAAATCCGATAAGTGCGTATCTGTCCATTTTGTTGTCCTTTCTTTTTGTTGCTTTTAAATATCACCCGCAGCCGCATTCACATCCGTGAGCGTCTTTTTTACAAGCCCCGTAAGAGTCTTTCCGGGTCCGCATTCCGTAAAGGCGGTAATACCGTCGTTCTTCATTGCGGCAAGCTCCTTTGTGAAAAGCACGGGCGAGCAGATATGCTTTGCAAGCAGCTCCGCCATACCCGAAAAGTCGGTAAGACGTTCCCCTGTAACATTTGAATAGAACGCCTTTTCGGGGGTATTGAACTTTACGGATGAGATAAGCGTGCCAAATTCGTCAGCAGCTTCCTTCATGTACTGAGAATGGAAAGCGGCAGCGACCGCAAGCGGCACTATACGCTTCACGCCTGCGGCGGTGAGCTTTTCGGAAGCCTTTGCGATACCCGTTTCGCTGCCCGCGATAACGGTCTGCTGGAGCGAGTTGTAGTTTACGGGAACAACGTAGTCGCCCGCTTCGGTGATTTCCGCGCAGACGTTTTCGATGAGCGAAACGTCGGGAGAAAGCACCGCCGCCATCTTTCCTCCGTTCTTCCGGGCAGCTTTTTCCATGCACATTGCGCGCTTCTTTATAAGCTCAAAGCCCGTGGGCATATCAACAACGCCGGAGCATACCATTGCGGCGTATTCGCCTAGGGAATGACCCGCGACCGCGTCGAAGCTGCCGCCCTCGTCCGTATATTTCTTCGCGCAGAGCAGCGACATTGTAAAGATAACGGGCTGCGATATGCTTGTCTTTGAAAGTTCCTCCGCAGAAGCCGTGAACATAGTGTTTTTAACGTTGAAACCGAGTATGTCGCTGCCTGCCTCAAAAATCGCGTCGTAAGCCGCAGGGTCTGCGCTGTAGATTTTTTCGCCCATTCCCGGATACTGTGAGCCCTGACCGGAAAACAGCAATGCATTTTTCATAATTATCCATCCTTTCGGAATATTCGCCAAATTTTCAAGGTTTGCGGTAAATTGCCGCACTTTGCCTTGACAAACATGGTAAATATTGATATAATAAAATTTGAAACTGACAAAACGGACGGAAAGCGTCCGATAATGCCGGTCTGATCCGCAAAAGTATTTTTACAGTTATGCGGATAAAACAATCCGCTTTTATTATATACTATTTACGGAATAAAATCAAGGAGAAAATACCAATGCGCGGAATAAAAATTTCAGGAACGGGAGCATATCTTCCCGATGTCGTTGCAAAAAACGAGGATTTCGCACGGTATATCGAAACGAACGACGAGTGGATATCGTCGCGTACAGGTATACGTGAACGCCGTTTTTCGTCGCAGACGTTCAACTTTGAAATGGCGTCGCACGCAGCGCGCGAAGCGCTTGAAAACGGCGGCATATCACCCGAAGAAATCGACCTTATAATTGTTTCTACCTGTTCGCCGGAGTTTTTCTATCCCAGCACGGCATGCCTTGTACAGCATGAAATAGGCGCGGTAAACGCTGCGGCGTACGACGTGAGCGCAGCCTGCACGGGATTTATCTGTGCGCTTGATATTGCGAGCCGCTATCTTACCGACGGGGATTATAAAAAGATACTTGTTGTAGCCAGCGAGCGCCTTGCTCCTCATGTTGATTTTGCGGATCGGTCAAGCTGCGTGCTGTTCGGCGACGGAGCTGCCGCTGCGGTGGTCGAGCATTCGGACAGACCTATGTATTCATATCTCAGCGCGAAGGGCGACCCGTTCGAGAGTCTTTACTGCCATATTGATATAAAATCCAACTGTCCGTTTACCGGCGAGCAGGAATACCCCGACTATCTGGGAACTCCGCAGAAGCGCCGTTATCTTCAGATGAACGGAAAAGAGGTCTACAAATTTGCGGTTGACGCAATGGCGACGGCTATGCAGAAAACCCTTGAAAAAGCGGGGCTTACCGCCGACGACATCGACCTCGTTATTCCTCACCAGGCGAATATCCGCATAATTCAGACGGCTATGAAACAGATGAAGCTGCCCGACGAAAAGGTGTATATCAATATTCAGAAAAGGGCAAACACCTCAAGCGTTTGTATTCCGACCTGTCTTGACGAGCTTAACCGTGCGGGGCAGCTCAAGCCCGGCATGAAGATATGCCTTGTCGGATTCGGCGCGGGACTTACCAGCGGCGCCATAATCTACGAAATATGATGACCTAATGAAAGGAACGACACTATGCAGACGAAAATAACTGAGCTTCTCGGAATAAAATATCCGATTTTACAAGGCGGCATGGCGTGGATTGCGGAAAGCACTCTCGCTTCCGCAGTTTCAAACGCGGGCGGCGCCGGAATAATCGCGGGCGGCTCGGCTCCCGCTTCCTATATCCGCGAGCAGATACACTGCGCAAAGGAGCTTACCGACAAGCCCTTCGGCGTAAATATAATGCTTATGTCGCCCAACGCGGACGATCTCGCGCAGCTCGTTATAGACGAGAAGATCCCGTTTATTACGACGGGCGCGGGAAATCCCGGAAAATATATGGAAAAGTGGCTCGAAGCGGGGATAAAGGTTATTCCGGTCGTTCCGAGCGTTGCGCTTGCAAAGCGCATGGAGCGTTCGGGCGCGGCGGCGGTTATCGCGGAGGGTACCGAAAGCGGCGGACATATCGGCGAAAATACCACCATGTGCCTTGTTCCGCAGGTCGTTGACGCGGTGAATATCCCTGTTATCGCGGCGGGCGGAATTGCGGACGGACGCGGAATCGCGGCTTCGTTCATGCTCGGCGCTGAGGGCGTTCAGGTCGGAACACGCTTTCTTGCGTGCGAGGAATGCCGTATACACCCGACTTATAAGGAGCTTGTTATCGGCGCAAAGGACACCGACAGCATTGTTACCGGACGAATGACGGGTCATCCCTGCCGCAATGTCAAGACAAAATTTGCAAAGAAGCTCCAGAATTTTGAAAAAGAGGGCGGAACTCCAGAAGAATTTGAACAGATTACGGTCGGCTCACTGCGCAAGGCGGTTCAGGACGGAAATCTCGACGAAGGCTCGTTCCTTTGCGGAGCGATCGCGGGAATGATAACCGAAATAAAGCCGGCAAGGGCTATTATAGAGGAAATGTTTGAACAGGCGGAGAAACTTTTAGAAAGGAAGATAAACTGATATGGCAACGGCACTTATTACAGGCGCGTCCCAGGGCATAGGCGAATGCATAGCAAAAAGACTTGCGGAGGACGGCTACAATATCGCAATAAATCACTTTCCGAGCGATTCCGACAGGGAAAAGGCTGAGGCGGCAGCTGCGGCGTGCCGCGAAAAGGGCGTTGAAGCCGAGATTTTCGCCGCGGACGTTTCATCCTATGAGCAGTGTGAGACTATGGTAAAGGCGGTAAAGGAACGCTTCGGAGGTATTGACGCGCTCGTAAACAATGCGGGCATCACAAAGGATACGCTTTTATCGCTCATGAGCGAGGAGCAGTATGATTCCGTTATCGCGGTAAATCAGAAGTCCGTATTCAATATGATGAAGCCCGTTGTAAAGCTGATGATAAAGCAGAAGCACGGCGCTATCGTAAATATGGCGTCAGTTGCGGGGCTTTACGGCAACCCCGGTCAGTTCAATTACAGCGCCTCAAAGGCGGCGATAATCGCCATGACAAAAACGGCGGCTAAGGAAGTCGGCGCGCGCAATATCCGCGTGAACGCGGTCGCTCCCGGACTTATCAAAACTCCGATGACCGACGTTCTTACGCCCGAACAGAAGGACAAGATCTTTGGACAGATCGCGCTGCGCAGATTCGGCGAGGTAAGCGAGATAGCGTCGGTAGTTTCGTTCCTGCTTTCGGAAAACGCGTCATATGTTACCGGACAGGTAATCGAAATAAGCGGCGGACTTTCAATGTAAAAAGAAAGGAATAAATATGAGCAGAGTAGTTATCACGGGACTCGGAGTTGTAAGCCCTATCGGTAATACGGTTTCGGATTTCTGGGAAAATATCGTTGCGAACCGTCACGGCTTTACGCTTGATGAATGGTTTCCGGGACAGACGGAAGAAAAGAATGTTGTCGCAAAGGTAAAGGATTTCGACGTAAGCAAATATGTGGACAAAAAGTCCGCGCGCAGAATGGATATTCTGACTCAGTACGCGGTTTACGCTTCGATGCAGGCGCTGGAGGACGCGGGAACGGATTTTTCCGACCTTGACCCTTACCGCTGCGGCGTTATAATCGGTTCCGGAATAGGCGGGATCCAAACCACGGAAGAACAGTTGCTTACTTATCATAATAAGAATAATTCGCGCGTTTCAGTTTTCACTATCCCGATGATGATAGGGAACATGGCCGCGGGAACGGTTTCGATAAAAACAGGCTTCAAGGGTGCGAATTACTGCACGGTTTCAGCCTGCGCTTCGGGAACTCATGCTATCGGCGAGGCGTTCCGCGCAATAAAGTACGGTTATCTCGACTGCGCGATTGCGGGCGGAGTTGAGGCGTGTCAGATGGGATTTGCGCTTGCGGGCTTCAATAATATGCACGCCGTAACGCGCAGCACCGACCCGGACAGGGCTTCCATTCCTTTTGACAAGGAACGTTCGGGCTTTGTACTCGGCGACGGTTCGGGAATAGTTATCCTCGAAGAATATGAACACGCGAAGAAGCGCGGCGCGGCAATCTACGCGGAAATTGCGGGATACGGCGCGACCTGCGACGCATATCACGAAACAAGCCCCGACCCGGAGGGACGCGGAGGAGCAAAGGCAATGGAATTTGCCGTAAAGGAAGCGGGAGTTTCTCCCGAAACGATAAATTACTGCAATGCGCACGGAACCTCCACGTCAATCAATGACAGAACCGAAACAGCCGCGCTTAAAATCACTTTCGGAGAACACGCGCGCGATATGGTCATAAACTCCACAAAGTCTATGACGGGACATCTTCTCGGCGCGGCGGGCGGCGTTGAAGCCATTGCGACGGTTTTACAGATGAAGAACGACCTTGTTCACGCAACGGTCGGCTTAAAGGTCGACGACGAGGAATGCGACCTTGACTACTGCAAGGGCGGCAATCGAGAAATGAAGATAACCGGCGCGATAAGCAATTCGCTCGGCTTCGGCGGACACAACGCAACGCTGTGCTTCCTGCCCGTTAACGACTGAAAGGAGATTTTTTATGCAGTATGAGTATAATCAATTAGCTGGAGCTGTAAAGGAATTTATTCAGATAATGAAGGAAAGCGGACTCGATTATTTCAGAGTTAAAAATGATAAATTTGAAATAGAACTCGGCGAAAAGCATCCGCCCATGCCGCCTATGCCTCCTGTAATGGCAATGCCCGGAGCGCCTGCCTCTCCGGTTCAGGCTGCCCCCGCCGTTCAGGCGCCGCAGGCTGAACCCAAAAAGGAAGTCAGCGGAACTTTTGTAAAGTCGCCTATCGTCGGAACGTTCTATTGCGCTCCCGCTCCCGGAAAAGCTCCGTTTGTGAGCGTAGGAAGCACTGTCAATAAGGGCGACGTTCTGTTCATTATCGAGAGTATGAAGCTTATGAACGAGGTTACCAGCGAAATCAGCGGGCGTGTTGCCGAAATTCTCGTTTCGGACGGCGACGCGGTTGAATTTGACCAGCCTATCCTGCGGCTTGAATAAGGGGGAAGCACTATGAAAATGAATCAGGAACAGATTAAGGAGATTATCCCGCACCGCGACCCGTTTCTGCTTATCGACGAGATAGAGGAGATCGAACCGGGTCAGCGCGTTGTTGCGTACAAGCACGTCAAGTCGGACGATTTTTGGTTTAAGGGACATTTTCCGGTTTATCCTGTGGTTCCCGGCGTACTGATTTTGGAAATGATGGCGCAGGCGGGTGCGGTTTCCATGCTTATGCTTCCCGAAAACAAGGGAAAGCTTGGACTTTTCGGAGGAGTAAAGGAAGCGAAATTCCGCAGACAGGTAGTACCCGGCGATACTCTGCGGCTTGAAGTCGAGATTATCAAGGTCAAGGGTCCGGTAGGCGTAGGAAAGGGAACAGCAACCGTAAACGGCGAAAAAGCATGCTCTGCGGAGATCACCTTTGCAATAAAATAAGCTGCTAAAATAAAATAAAGCGGGCAATGTGCTGCATTTCCGAGGAGTTTGTTATGTTTGATAAAATTTTGATAGCGAATCGCGGCGAGATAGCGATTCGAATTATCCGAGCGTGTCGTGAACTGGGTATCGAGACCGTTGCCGTATATTCTACTGCCGACAGGCAGGCGCTTCACGCACAGATAGCCGATCAGGCGGTGTGTATAGGAGGTCCTAGAAGCTCCGACAGCTACCTGAATACACGAGCTATACTTGCGGCGTGCGAAATAACCGGCGCAAAGGCTATTCATCCCGGTTTCGGCTTTCTTTCAGAAAACAGCCGTTTTGTACGGCTCTGTGACAAGTGCGGAATTAAATGGATAGGACCGAACGCCGCAGCAATGGAGGCTATGGGCGACAAGGCGAATGCCAAAATCGCAATGATGAAGGCGGGAGTTCCTGTCGTTCGCGGCTCTGAGGGCGTTGTGAAGGATATGGAAGAGGCGAGGGCTATTTCCGCCGATATAGGCTATCCTGTTCTCGTTAAGGCGAGCGCGGGCGGCGGCGGGCGCGGAATCCGCCGGGCTGACAGCGAAAAGGAGCTTGAAGCGGCTGTCACCGCAGCAAAGCAGGAGGCTCTGCAGTTCTTCGGAAACGACGACGTTTATATAGAAAAATTCATCGTAAATCCCCGCCATGTTGAAATACAGATACTCGCGGATGAACAGGGCAATACCGTTCACCTCGGCGAACGCGACTGCTCCTGCCAGCGCCGCAATCAGAAAGTGCTCGAGGAAAGTCCCAGCCCGATTATGACGCCTGAGCTGCGTGAAAAAATGGGCGAAGCGGCTCTTCGTGCCGCAAGAGTTTACGGTTATTACAATGCGGGAACGGTTGAGTTTCTTGTAGACAAGGATCTTAATTTTTACTTCATGGAAATGAATGCCCGAATACAGGTAGAGCATCCGGTAACCGAAATGGCGACCGGAATCGACCTGATAAAAGAACAGATAAGAATCGCCATGGGACTTCCGCTTTCGTACCGTCAGGAGGATATTTCCCTCACAGGACATGTTATCGAATGCAGAATCAACGCAGAGGATCCAAAGCAGGGTTTTAGACCGTGTCCGGGAAAGGTTCAGTCGATACACCTGCCCGGCGGATTCGGAGTGCGGATTGATACGGCGGTTTATCAGGGGTATGAGATCCCTCCGTATTACGACAGTATGATTGCGAAGCTCATCGTAAAGGGAAGGGATCGCAGCGAGGCTATAACGAAAATGAAGGTCGCGCTTTCGGAGATGCTGATAGAGGGGATTCAGACTAATATTGATTTTCAGCTTAATCTGCTGCGTGATAAGGAATTTGAAAGCGGGATTTTCGACATCGGCTTCCTTAACCGCAAAAATCTGAGCTAAGGAGTCAGGAGCGGCTCCAGCCGCATTTTCCCGTACATATCGGAGGTAAAATGGCACTTGAAGATTTATTTAAGGTGGTTAAGGACCGCTTTAAAGAGGATAAAAAAATCGAAAGAAAAACGGATAGCGTAGAGATTCCTAAAGACCTGCTGTTCAAGTGTCCGCGCTGTGGCACAATAGCTTACCGCGAGGATTTTCTGAAAAATAAGCAGGTATGCTCGTCCTGCGGGTATCATGCAAGAATCGGATACCGTGAGAGGCTGGCTATGACTGCCGACGCGGACAGCTTTGTTGAATTTGACGCGGGTATGACTTCGCTTAATCCTATAGATTTTCCCGGCTATGAGGAGAAGGTGGCTGCTCTGCGCGAAAAGTGCGGAATGAACGAGGCTGTAGTTACGGGAACCTGCAGGATACGCGGATATAAGACGGTTATCGGTATTATGGACAGCAACTTTATGATGGCGAGTATGGGCAGCGTTGTCGGCGAAAAAATAACGCGCGCCTTTGAATATGCTACGAAAAATAAAATGCCTGTAATCCTTTTTACCGCTTCGGGCGGCGCGAGAATGCAGGAGGGAATCGTTTCGCTCATGCAGATGGCGAAGACATCGGGGGCTATCGCACGGCACAACGAAGCGGGTCAGCTTTATGTAACGGTCATGACCGATCCGACGACAGGCGGCGTAACTGCGTCTTTTGCGAGTCTGGGAGATATAATTATCGCCGAGCCGAAGGTTCTTATCGGATTTGCGGGACGGCGCGTTATTCAGGACACCATCAGGCAGCAGCTTCCCGACGATTTTCAGTCGGCGGAATTTATGCTTGAAAACGGGTTCGCGGATATGATTGTTGACAGAAAAAATATGCGTTCGGTATTGGCAAAAATTCTCAAAATGCATAATTATATAAAAGCGGATAAAATTCCGGGAAAGGACGAAGCAGTATGAGCAATCTCAGCGCGTCGGAGCGGCTTGCCGTCATCCGCACAAAGGGTCGTCCTACCGTTATGGACTATATTCCCGCGGTATTCAATAATTTTCTCGAAATGCACGGCGACCGCTTCTACGGCGACGACGCGGCGATTATAGGCGGGATAGCGACCCTTGAGTCAATCCCTGTGACTGTTATCGGGCAGGTTAAGGGCCGTAATCTTGAAGAAAATAAGCGTACGAATTTTTCAATGCCGCATCCGGAAGGATACCGCAAGGCTCTGCGGCTTGCAAAGCAGGCGGAGAAGTTTCATCGCCCCGTGATATGTCTGGTCGATACACCCGGCGCTTTCTGCGGGGTTGAAGCGGAAAAGCGAGGACAAGGCGAGGCAATCGCAAAAAATCTGATGGAATTTATGACTCTTAGAACACCGGTCATTTCAGTCGTGCTCGGAGAGGGCGGAAGCGGCGGAGCGCTTGCTCTTGCGGTATGCGACGAACTTGCAATGCTTGAAAATGCGCTTTATTCTTCAATTTCTCCGCGTGGATTTGCATCAATACTCTGGAAGGACGCGAGCAGAGAGAGCGAAGCTGCCGAGCTGATGAGGAGCACGGCGGAGGATCTGTTTAAATTCGGCGTTTGCGAGAAAATTATAAGCGAGCCTGCCGGAGGAGCGCACAACGATCCGGAGCTTATGACGGCAAATCTTTCGGAATATCTGACAGAAGCCGTACCGCGCCTGATGAAAAAGAATATCGACGAATTGCTTGATGAAAGATATGAGAAATTCCGCAAAATCGGAATGTTCAGCGAGTAACCGAAAGATATTAAAGCTGCACAAAAAAAACATTTTTTCGCGCATAATATATAGCAAATGGCAAAATTTTTGAAAAAATCAAAAATTTTAGGAAAAGCTATTGATTTTTTATTTTTTATCATTTATAATGGTAAAAGTCAGGGCATTATAAGCCGGTTCAATTATTAAGATATATGGAGGACAAGTAAAATGATTTTTGAAAAAGTTAGAAGCATTATTGTTGACCAGCTCGATGTTGAAGAGGATAAGGTTACTATGAATGCTAACATTCAGGATGATCTCGGTGCGGATTCTCTTGATATTGTTGACCTCGTAATGAGCTTTGAGGACGAATTTGACCTCGAAATTCCCGATGACCAGGTTGAGAATATCAAGACTGTCGGCGACGTTGTAAAATACATCGAAGAAAAGACAGAGTAATTTTTAAAATGGAAAAATCCCCTGCAATACGCAGGGGATTTTTCTTTATACTTTGTCCATTCCGTCAACTAGCCTTTTAAGCCCTGCAAGCGTTACCGAGTTTCGCCGGCTGCGTTCGGCGGAGGCCTTTCCAATTCCGTCGGCAAGTGCGCGCAGGCTCGCTGCAGCCAGCTCGTTTTCACGCTTCGGCGATTTTGCGCGGAGATTTGCCGCCTGAACCAGAAGCAGCTGTCGGATGCGTTGAGCGCCGTATTCCGCAGTAAATGAAGCAAGGTTCTGTTCGTTTATCTCATCATCGTGGTGCTGAATAAGGAAAAATATGTCCTCTGTCTGCTCTTTCGGGAAGCCCAGCTCGGTAAGAATATCCCTCGCCAACATAGCTCCGCGTTCAGCGTGACCGAAAAAGGTGTTGTGCGTGCTGCGTACGACCTCGCAGTCGTATTTTCCGATTCCGTGCAGAAGCAGCGCAAGCCGCACAGTTTGGTCAGGCACCGCATATCCCACCGCTTTTGCGCAATGCTCATAAAGCGTGTACTCCTGACGGTCGCTGCGCTGCTCGTAGCCGTATTCTTCCGCAAGCTTCGGGATAAATTCAAAAATAACCGGTGCGAACATCATAAGTGCGTCAGCTGCGCGTTTTCCGATAAGACAGAGCGGAAGTCTTGTCCCTGAATCAGGCAGTTTTTTCAGCAGATAGGGGTGGTCGCATATATTTTTCAGGGTATATTCTCCAAAAGTGAAGCCTCCCTGCATGAACCGCTCTATCGCGCGCATTACAGCCTGCGGATTTTGCTCCATTGCAGGAATAACGGGCGGCGGAAGCAGATTTTTTTGCTTGCCTTCGTTTATTTCGGCTTGACGGGCTTCTGCCTCGCCGACGGCGCGGAAAACAATTTCATCCCCATTTATGCAGTCAATACCTCCGAACGGGTCATATATTCCGTTTTCTTCGTGCAGAGCAATGGCGTCTGCCGAAAAAACGCGCCTGCGCAGGTCGTCGTCAATATTTTTTGAATATAACGGCTGACCGTCGGGGAGAAATCCGCTGCGGTACGGGGAAATGGAGATGCCGACTCCTCCCAGTATTATAATAAGCTCGCCGCGCTGTACAAAATCGGTGTTGACTTTGTATTTTTCCTCAAATATTGCAAGAATACGCGGCATTTGCGCGTCGGTTATAAGGTCGATATCCATCGGTTTTTCGCCGCGCAGAAGCTGTGCCGCACACTCTCCCGCGAGGTGCGCAGTATAGGTGTGCTCTTTAAGCAGTCCGATTATTTCCGATACTTGCGGCGGGATGAGTTCAGCAGTCTGCTTCAGATCCATCGATTTCCTCCCTTTCTTCGCGGAAACCCCAGCCGTTTACGCCGCTCCTGCGGAGCGCACCGAACATGCGCTGCTTGAAGCCGTTATCCTTTCGTTCCATTTCCGCAAGCCATTCCTTTGTTTCCTGGCGGACGGTCGTTTTATCAGCGGGACATTTTGATTTTACTATTTCAAAGCCGTTTCTGCGGCAGCATGACGCTACCTGCTGTTCAGGTGCGAAAACAAGCGGGCGTATCATAGTCAGGTTTTTCCGGGAAAGATATGTAACCGGCGCGAAGCAGCCGATGCGGCCTTCTCGGAACAGATTCATAATAAAGGTTTCAATAACGTCGTCGTTGTGGTGTCCGAGCGCGATTTTATTGCAGCCGCTGCGTACAGCCGCGTCATGGAGCGCGCCCCTGCGCATTTTCGCGCAGAGCGAGCATGGATTCGCTTCTTTTCTTATATCGAAAACAATAGCTCCAATATCGGTTCGGACGAGGTCGAACGGTACATCGAGCTGTTTACAGAAATCCGCAACGGGAGAGTAATCGCCTTCCTTCCCGCCGAACTGCGGATCAAGGGAAATTGCCGTAAGTGTAAATTGATGCTCTGAGAAACGGCGAAAGCCGGCAAGCGCGGCGAGCAATACAAGGCTGTCCTTTCCGCCGGAAACGCCGACCGCTATACGGTCGCCGTCCTGTATCATATCAAATTCCTGGCAAGCCTTTCGGACATAGCCGAGTATTTTCTGCATATAGTCAATCCTTCCGACATGGAGTTTTGCTGTTTTTGATTAAATATTTTTCTGTAAATAAGAAAATCAAAAAACCTCTTAAACAGAAGAAAGCCTGATAAGCTAGCTTAATCAGGGCTATACTTTCCATTTCATGGAGATATCAAAAGCAGAAACGCTGTGCGTAAGCGCGCCGAGGCTGATTATGTCAACGCCTGTGAGCGCGACCTCCCTGATATTGTCCAGAGTTACGTTTCCGCTCGCTTCAAGCTTGGCGCGTCCCGCCGTTATTTCCACGGCCTTTTTCATGTCTTCGCAGCTCATGTTGTCGAGCATTATAATATCCGCCTTGCATTCTAGCGCTTCTTTAAGCTCCTCAAAATTGCGCGTTTCAACCTCGATTTTGAGCATATGACCCGCTTTTTTGCGGAGTGCGTTTACAGCGTTCGTAATGCCGCCGTAAGCGTCGATGTGATTGTCCTTGAGCATTGCCGCGTCGGAAAGGTTATAGCGGTGGTTTCTGCCGCCGCCCATAACTACCGAGTATTTTTGCAGAGCGCGGAGTCCCGGAAGCGTCTTGCGGGTGTCGCAGATGGATGCGTTCGTACCCTCGACCGCCGCAACGCACTTTCCGGTATAGGTTGCGATTCCGCTCATGTGCTGAAGCAGATTCAGCGCGGTGCGCTCGCCCTTCAGGAGGGCAGCGGTCTTTCCGCTGAAATTTGCGATAATATCGCCTTTTTCAACCTTATCGCCGTCGCGGAAATGACGTTCGATAATAACATTTTCGTCAAGCAGTTCAAAAACGCGCAGCGCAACGTCAAGACCTGCGACAATCCCGCTTGCTTTTGCAATAAAGTAAGCGTCCGAGCGGTCGTTTTCATCGATAAGCAGGTCAGTCGTGCTGTCGATATAGTTTATGTCCTCGTTAAGAGCCGTTTTTATTATATCATCAACATAAAATTGGAGAAGTTTCATAAAATACCTCTTTTATAATATTTCGCTGAGGATTATATACGCGCAGGTAGCTATCGAGCGCGCCTCAACATAGTCCGGTGTAAGTGCAAAATTGCCGTTATCGAGCAGGTCCTTTATCTCCTTTACTCTGGGGAGATTTTTGCGCGCTTCCTCAAGATTTGGGATAACAAAATAGGATTTCTGCATGATATGGCGTATCTCCGTGCGCAGACCGGTGGGAAGCTGATTTCCATCGGGACTTCTGAAAGGGTGCTCGGAAGCTTCGGAATCCGCTGTTGGAGCGGTCGTTTCGTTTATCTGTTCTGCAATAAGGCGCGAGAAAACGAGAGCTTCAAGCAGTGAATTGCTTGCCAGCCGGTTTATTCCGTGAACGCCTGTATGCGCGCATTCGCCCGCCGCATAAAGTCCCGGAATAGATGTTGCGCCGTGTCCGTTTACGCCGATGCCGCCCATAAGATAATGCTGGCAGGGGTATATCGGGATAGGCTCCTTTGTCATGTCATAGCCCTTTTCAAGCACGCGGTTGTAGATCATCGGGAAGCGGTTCTTTATAAAATCACTGTCCTTATATGAAATATCAAGGAAAAATTCGTCGCTGCCGGTTGCCTGCTGTTCCTGCATCATGCACTTTGAAACAACGTCGCGCGGCGCAAGCTCCTTACGCTCCGGCTCGTACTTCTGCATAAAGCGCTCCTTATGGCAGTTGAGCAGATATGCGCCCTCGCCGCGGACAGCCTCGGAAACGAGGAAGCATTCGCGGTTCCTGCGGTCCGCAAACGCCGTCGGGTGGAACTGGATATAGCTTAAATGTTTGATTTCGGCGCCAAGATTATATGCGAACTGAATGCCATCTCCTGTTGCAATTGCCGAATTTGTCGTAAAATCGTAAATTCTTCCTATTCCGCCTGTTGCAAGAATGACCGCTTTTGTTGTATAATAGGAATAATCCCCGTTCCTGAATATATTGATGTAAAAATCGTCGCCGTCCTTTTCAATTGCGACAAGGTGACTGTTATCGAGAACAGTAACGTTTTCCAGCTTCTTAACACTGTCGATAAGCTTTGTTACGATCTCATAGCCCGTGCTGTCCTTGTGGTGAGAAATGCGGCGGCGGGAATGCCCTCCCTCAAGAGTAAGGTCGATAGAACCGTCGGTCTTTCGGTCGAACTCAACGCCGTATTTAAGCAGATTTTTTACGTCGGTAGGACCCTGCTCAACAAGAATCCGAAGGTTGTCCATATCGTTCTTATAACCCCCTGCGACAAGGGTATCATTGATATGAAGCTCGAAATCGTCGTCGTTTTTGTCCATAACGGCGGCAACGCCGCCCTGCGCAAGAGCAGAGTTGCACAGTGTAAGCTCCTTTTTGGATAAAAGCAGGATTTTCAGATTGAGATTTAGGTTAAGGGCAGCGTACAGACCCGAAACGCCCGAACCTACGATGATTACATCATATTTTTCAAATTTCATATAAACCTCCCGAAAGGAATGAATTATTATGACGGAAACAGAACAGAAAAATTTACCCGTAAGAACGATTCTTGCGGCGCTCGACACCGGCGAATATGACGCGGAGCAGTCGGTCGGGGAGCTTGAAGAGCTTGCGCGCACCGCGAACGCGCTTGTTGTTGCAAAGGTTATCCAGAAGCGTCCCGCCGCAGACAGCGCGACTGTCCTCGGAGAGGGAAAAATAGACGAGATACGCTTTCTTGCCGAACAGCTTGAGTCGAAGCTGCTGGTATTCGATACCGAGCTTACAGCGAGCGAAATACGCAATATTGAGGACATCGTGAATATCCGTGTTATCGACCGGACCATGCTTATTCTCGACATTTTCGCGGCTCGCGCGGTAACGAACGAGGGTAAGCTTCAGGTCGAGCTTGCACAGCTTCGCTATCGGCTCCCTCGGCTCATGGGTATAGGGCGCTCGCTTTCGCGTCTGGGCGGCGGAATAGGCACGCGCGGACCGGGCGAAAAGCAGCTTGAAACAGATAAGCGTCATATCCGCCGCAGAATTGAAAAGCTTGAATCGGAGCTTAAGGAGCTGACCGAAAGACGTGCGTTTTCACGCCGCAGGCGGCGCAAGGACGGCGTTCTGACAGGAGCTATCGTCGGATATACGAACGCGGGAAAGTCCACCCTGCTGAATAAGCTGACGGGCGCGGATGTTCTTGCCGAGGACAAGCTGTTCGCAACGCTCGATCTCACGAGCCGCTCGGTCGCTCTCCCCGACGGGCGCAGCCTTCTGCTTATCGATACGGTCGGGCTTATACGCCGACTGCCGCATCACCTTGTGGAGGCATTCAAGTCTACGCTCGAAGAAGCGGCGTGCGCCGATATAATCCTGCATGTTATCGACATTTCCGACCCGGAAGCCAAGGAAAAGACGGAAACTACGCAGAAGCTGCTCGCGGAGCTGGGCTGCGGGGAAATCCCCGCATTGAACGTTCTGAACAAGTCGGATCTGGTCGATTATGACATTCCCGAAGACGATACAACGGTAAAAATCTCGGCGGTTTCGGGAAATGGACTTGACAGGCTGCTGGAGCTTGCGGCGGAGAATCTTCCAGAAAGCGCGAAGCGCATGACAATTGTAATTCCGTACAGCGACGCGGGCTTTTCCGCGCAGATACGCGAAAAAGGCAAGGTTTTCAGCGAGGAATACACCGAAAACGGTATCCTCACCGATGCCCTTATTGATATAGCTTTAGTCAGAAGGGCTGAGCAATATCTTCAATAACAGATTGCTGACACGCGCCGAGTGTTTTTGCATAAAGATTGTGCGCGGTGCTGCCTTTATTCGCTCAGGTCGACCTCGCAGCCGCCGAACGGACGTATCTTCAGAACATGGCAGCTGTCCGTTCCGAAAACCATTTCCATTTCCATTTTAAACTCCTTGAGCATTTCAAACGGAACGAACGCCTGAATAGTTCCCGCAAAACCGCCGCCATGCACACGTGACGCTCCCTTGCGTTCAAGCACGCATTCCGCGACGTTAAGACCTATGCTGAGTCCCTGCTGTTCAACATGACTGCACGAGTAAACGTTCTGGAGGTATTTGTACGAGGAATTTCCGCTTTCGTTTACCGAGTCGAGGAACGCCTGAAAATCATTGCGCCTTAGTGCGTTCACGAGCTTGTCTACACGCTTATTTTCCTCGAAGAAATGGAGCGAGCGGAGAACCGCCCGGTCTCCGAATTTCTGGCGGAGAATATTTATATTCAGCATTATATCCTGACGGCATATCTGACGGAGCACCGAAACGGAAAAGTACTGTGCAACCGCTTTCATTTCAGCGGGAATGGACGCATATTCAGGGGTAAGGTCGGCGTGGTCGCCCTTTGTGTCGATAATGCAGAGCGCGTGACCGAAGCTGTCGAAATCCACGGAAATATTCTCGATTATCGGGCTTTCAGTGTCTTTAAAGTCGATTGCGACAAAGCCGCCGACCGACGAAGCCATCTGATCCATAAGACCGCTGGGCTTGCCGAAGTAGACATTTTCGGCGTACTGTGCTATTTGAGCGATCTTTACCGGGTCGACCTTACCCTCGTTGTACAGATAGGAATATATCGTTCCGATAAGCACTTCAAATGCGGCGGAGGAGGAAAGACCCGACCCCTTCAGCACGTTCGAGGTGGTATACGCCTTAAAACCGCCGACTTTGAAGCCGCGATTAAGAAAGCCCTTTGTAACGCCGCGGAGCAGCGCGGTTGCGCCGTTCTTTTCGCTCTCAACAATATCCAGCTCGTCGAGGAGAATACGGTTTTCGTCGAAGCCCTCCGACTTGATCACCGCAACGCGCTCGTCAAGCGGCTCTACTACGGCGATTATGTCGAGGTCTACGCTCGCCGCGAGTACCTTTCCGCAGTTGTGGTCGGTGTGATTTCCGCCCACCTCGGTGCGTCCTGGCGCGGAGAAAATGCGGATCGCGGAGCCGTCCGAAGCAAAGTAGGTCTTGTAATCCTCGATAGCCTTTGCATAGCGCTTTTTCTGCTGCGGGAGGGCTTCCTCCTTATACAGCTGTTCGGGCTTTGCAAAAATCGGTTTTGTAGCCATAATGACTGTCCTTTCTTTTTGTCTGTTTATGTTTACGGGGTTTCCGTAAAATTCCTTTTAATGGCTGTTCTATTCCTTTTCCGTGTAGAACATATGGTACTCGCGGCGACGGTGAGACATTACGCTGAGCACCAGTCCGATCGCGGCATAAAGCGATATGACCGACGTTCCTCCCGCGCTTAAAAAAGGCAGCGGAATGCCGATAACGGGAACGACCGCCAGAACCATTCCGATGTTTATGACCGAGTGAAACAGCACCATTGCGAACACTCCGACGCAGATGAACCGTCCCAGATTGTCTGCGGAGCTGCCCGCGCAGGAGAGAATTTTTACGCAGAGAAGCGCAAGGACAACTATCACAGCCAAACACCCGACAAAGCCCAGCGTCATTCCTATATATGAAAAGATAAAGTCTGTATCGATTTCGGAAACATAAGTGTATTTATCGCTTCCGAACAGACCCAGCCCCGTGAGCTGCCCCGAACCGAGCGCTTTTTTTCCGAGCCACTGCTGATAATATATGCCAAGCAGCTCGCTTTGCTGAAGCTCCTTGTCGAAAAGCACCATGAAGCGCTTGAGCTGGTGAGGCTGCATTACATAGTTCCATGCGACATAGCCGATTACAGGTATGCTTATGCCCGCCGCAAGCATATATTTCCACGAGATTCCCGCAGAAAACAGCATTACGAGGAACATGAACAGAAATACCATTGCCGAGCCGTCGTCGCCTTGAAGCATGATAAGCCCGACGGGAAAAAGCCCGTGAATGCACAAAAGCAGCATATTAAGCGGCTCGTTCAGGCGGCTCCCGACCTTGTAGAGGTGCAGCGAAAAGCTCATGATAAACGCAATCTTGAGTATCTCGGAAGGCTGAAACTGGACAAATCCGAGGTCGAGCCAGCCGATGTCGTCCGCGCCCTCTACACCGACTCCGAGCGGCGTAAACAGCAGCAGAACGGGTATCAGCGACGCAGGAAGATAAAGCCACCACAATTTAACGAGAAAGCGGTAATTTATCGCCGCGATAACAAGCGCGGCAAAGACCCCGATAACTGTTGCGAGAAGCTGTATTTTCCATTGTCTGTCGGAAACGTAGGGGCTGATGTCGTTTTCATTGAGCGTATAGAGCAGAAATATGCCGAAGCCGCTGAGCGAAAGGCAAATCAGAAGCAGCAGCTTGTCAAGCTGTTTTATATAGTCCCAGACCTTGGATAGAAATAATTTCATAGCTGTAAAATTCCTGTATAGGTACAATAGCGCCTTATTCTTATTATATACTATTTTATTCCGTTTTGCAATAAGTTATATGAAATTTCGCGCTTTTCACAAAAATTTTTCTCATGAAAAAACCGCTCCCGGCACAATATACCGAAAGCGGCTTTTATAATTATTTTTCGCGGATTATGCCTTGCCGACAGATCCGAAAAGCTCCATCTTTTCCTTAACGGTAGCCTTGATAGCTTCAAAGCCGGGAGCGAGGAGCTTTCTGGGGTCGAAGCCCTTGCCCTGAAGGTCCTTGCCATCTTCAATATACTTTCTTGTAGCTTCCTGGAAAGCGAGCTGGCACTCGGTGTTTACGTTGATCTTAGCAACGCCGAGAGAAATAGCCTTCTTTATCATGTCGGCGGGGATACCCGTGCCGCCGTGGAGAACGAGGGGCATATCGCCGACCTTTTCCTTTACGGCTGCGAGAGTTTCAAAACTGAGACCGGACCAGTTTTCGGGGTACTTGCCGTGGATATTGCCGATGCCTGCTGCAAGCATTGTTACGCCAAGGTCGGCGATAGCCTTGCATTCGTCGGGATCTGCACATTCGCCCATGCCGACAACGCCGTCTTCTTCGCCGCCGATAGAACCGACTTCAGCTTCCAGGGAAAGACCGAGAACATCGCAGGTGTGAACAAGAGCGGTTGTCTTTTCGATGTTTTCTGCAATCGGATAGTGAGAACCGTCAAACATAATTGAGGAGAAGCCTGCGTTGATGCAAGCCTTTGCTCCTTCAAAAGTACCATGGTCGAGGTGGAGAGCAACCGGAACGGTGATCTTAAGCTCTTCGAGCATACCTTTAACCATGCCTACAACGGTCTTGTAGCCGCACATATACTTGCCTGCGCCTTCGGAAACACCGAGGATAACGGGCGACTTGAGTTCTTCTGCAGTGAGGAGGATTGCCTTTGTCCATTCGAGATTGTTGATGTTGAACTGACCAACGGCGTACTTGCCTTCACGAGCCTTGTTCAACATATCTTTTGCTGAAACTAACATTGGAATTACGTCCTTTCTGAAATAATTTTACAGTGATATTTTATCACATATTACCAAAAAAAGCAATAGGTGAATAAAATTTTGACAAAAACATGATCATGCTTCAACCTTGCGGACAATTGAGATAGGGGTCTGCTGTGAGCACTGGTCATGCGGATTATCACGGAAAACCTGCTCGCCGAAGGCGGTCGGCAGATCCCTGCGGCTTTTTCCGAGAACCGTCGCGGCGATATCGTTCGCGTCGATGATTATAACATCGCAGCCGCAGTGTTCCGCAAGGCGGGCAGCCTCCTCGTCAGGCTTGTCCGGAGCCATTTTTGCGTAGTGGTTGTACGGCGGGAGGGTGTAATCGCACGGTCCGTCAATAGCGCGCGCCTTCATTCCGCAGATATTATAGAAAACACCCTTTTTCCCGAACAGCTTTCCGACTGCCGCGCAGGCTGCCGCGAAAAGCACTTTCGGACGGCCTACCTCGCGTATGCAAAGCTCCATTGTTTCGGGCATCCCCAGACCGATGCCGTAATTTGTTTTAACTACGAAGCGGCTCAGGAATTTTGCAAGGCGCGAAACCTTTATTTCTTCAAGCTTAAAGGCTCTGCCCTGCGTTATTGCGATAATTTTTTCGGAAATAATTACGGTGTCTCCCTTTTCGAGATACGGGCAGACATATTTATCCAGAACGTCGGTCATCTTGTCCTCTTTCATGATGACATGGGTCTTTACCGGATAGCGGGCAAATGTACCGAAATCGGTGTCGATAGTAAGATTTTTTCCCTCGTTGGGGACAAAAGGCATTTCCATTTCTGATGTTCCTTTCGTGTTTCTCAAAATACATTGTCATTATATCACTTTGTGAGCAAATAGTCAACAAAAATTATTGCAAATAACGCACGCTTGTGTTAAAATAAAGGCAAAACGACCGGAGGCTTACTTATGAACACACCGATACATGATTTTCTGCTTGAATACGCCCGTATGCATACCGTCAGGTGCCATATGCCGGGCGGAAAAGGGCTGAACAACCCGCTTGACATAACCGAAATAGACGGCGCGGACAGTCTTTATGAAAGTAGCGGGATAATTCTTGAAAGCGAAAAGAATGCCGCGAGGCTTTTCGGTGCGGGGGCGACGCTTTATTCATGTTCGGGAAGCACGCTTGCGGTACAGACCATGCTTGCGGCTGTCCAGCCGCTTACGGGCAAGCGAAAAATTGCCGCGGGGAGGTACTGCCACAAGAGTGTTGTGTGTTCGTGCGGACTGCTCGGACTTGATATAAACTGGATCTATCCCGACAAATTTCTCGGGACGGATATTTCTCCCGAAGCTGTCGAAGCGGCAATAGATATGGACACGGGCGCAGTTTTCCTTAACAGCGTGGACTATTACGGCGGTACGGCTGACATTGCGGCGATAAGCGAGGTCTGCCGCCGAAAAAATGTGCTTTTGCTTGTAGACAACGCGCACGGTGCATACCGTGTTTTCACAGGCGATCACCCGATACTGCTCGGTGCGGACATGACCGCCGACAGCGCGCACAAGACCTTGCCCGCGCTCACGGGCGCGGCGTATCTGCACCTGAAAAACGCGGCTCACAGAGAGCTTTGCAAAAAGCAGATGCTGCTTTTCGGGACATCCAGTCCGTCCTACTTGATTATGGACAGCCTTGACCTGTGCAATACTTTTATCAGCGAAAAAAAAGCGGATGCGATTACGGTAATAAACGCTGTGAGCAAGCTTAAAACAGCTCTGAAAGCTTTCGGATATGAGCTTTATGACAGCGACCCTATGCGCATTACGATAAACGCTGCAAATTACGGCTATACAGGCTTTGCGCTTGCGCGGGAGCTTCGCCGGCGCGGCACGGAATGCGAAATGAGCGACGAGCAGTATGTTGTGCTGCTTTTCTCGGTTTCTCAGCCGCCGCAGGATTTTGAACGGCTTGAGCGGATCTTTGCGGAAATACCGCAGCTTCCGCCGATTGCCGCCGCGCCGCACGCCATGCTCAGACCGCAGGCTGCAATGTCCGTGCGTGAAGCGTTATTTTCGCAGCACGAAAAAGTAAGCATTGACAGCTCGGTCGGGAGAATATGCGGGGAAATATTTTCGCCCTGCCCGCCGTGCGTTCCGCTTGTTATGCCGGGCGAAGTTATTGACAGAGATTGCGAGGGAGAACTTGCCCGATACGGCGCGGACGAAATAGATGTTGTGGTTTGAGCCGCGGCGTTAGGCGGTGTTTGAAATATTTGCGGGGAAGGAGAAAGCCGCATTGAACGGCAGGAAAACTTTCCTTTTTCAATTTTGCTTCTACCCGCGATGCCCGCTTCACGCTGTTTCGGCGGCGTCCGCCGATTCACGCAGGGGCGCGGGCGCGCACCTTTCGGCGCTGCCGAAAGGCGGCTGCGCGGCGAAGCCGCGCAGCTCGTGCGTTTGGCTTCGCCAAACGCACGGCGCGCCCGCGCCGTGCGCCGTCTAAACCCCGCATCGCCCAAAAGAAAAACGCGGCTTCTGCTTTTCTTGCAGAAACCGCGTTTGTTTTCAGTATCGGATTATGCCTGGGGAGCTCCTACGGGGCAGGTATCTGCACAAGCGCCGCAGTCGATGCACTTATCGGGGTCGATCTTGTAGATATCGCCTGCTTCAATCGCTTCAACAGGACATCCGTCAGCACATGCACCGCAAGCGATGCAAGCGTCGGTAATTGTATAAGCCATTGGTATGTATCCTCCTTTTTGAATTGTCGGCAAAGCTGCCGTTATCGTAATTATAACAGACAATTCCCCAAAAATCAAGTGTTTTTGAATATTTTCAGAAATTTCTTGCCGCTGTATCAATATCCGTTGGTAAGCTCCGCGTTCGTTGAGCTGCACCAGCTTCCGAACGGGATATAGTAGGAGCCGTCAAGATAAAGCTTTCCTGGCGCAGGATATATTGACGAATAATTGTTGAACGAGCTGCAGCCGTAAACATAATCGTAATAACTCGGAACATAGTAATCCGAGAATACAACGTTTTCCGCGGCATTTATCACAGCTACGCCAATCAGCTTTATTTCACTCTCCGTAAGCTGCCGCTCATCGTAATCTTCATAGCTGTAACGCTCAAAATAGGACTCGCGTCCGAAAAGCAGCTGTACGCGCACGTCGGAGACGCTGTTCAGGCGGCTGAAATTACTGAGATATTCGGAAAGTCCCGACTTTTCGGCAAGCTTCCTGATTTCATCGCTTTCATACATATATTCGTCATAGCCGCCTAGAATTTCCCAGGTTCCCGCTCTGAGTTCAACCGAAAGCGCATTTGCGTTTTCAAATTCAAAAGCCTCCGTGTTCTGCCGCATGAAAAGCTGGATCGCTTTTGCGATGTTTAGTGCGTAGCCGTCGAGTTTTTCTTTTTCCTTTGTGAATTTTTCTTCATCCTCGCGGAAAGTTGAAATACCTTCGCTAAGCTGGGGATATGTTCCGACAACAAAATCATCCTTGTAACTTTCTTTCCCGTCCCATTCAAACACACCGTCAATGTAATTGTATGTATCGGGAAGAACGGAGGGCAGGTCGTTCGGGTCGTCGGTGTAAACGGTGCAGACGCCTGTGAGAACAGGTAAGCTCATAAAATCATCGTCGTATGAGAATGTATAGTCCGAAAGCGCATGTTCAAAGTCGAATGTCAGTTCAATGTACATATTCTTATTTTGGTACATTCCATTGTCCTGTATGATATTTTCAAAGTTCACAAAGCCAAGCCCCGCGTCGTCGATAACCTCAATGCCCTGTTCGCCGCTGTATAGCTTTATCGTCCTTTGTCCTGCAAAAATTCCGCCGTCGTTCAGGATGGAATATTTGTCTATTTCCTCTTCGCTGAGATTGTTTCCGTCCTCCCAGAACTGCTTGGAAAAGCTTTCAAAAACGCTTCTTGCAATTTCGTTTGCCTCAAATTCTGAAATCTGAGTGTAACCCGAATAATGCTCCAGCATTTTTTCACTGCGCTTCATTTCCTCAATGTTATCCTTCAGACTATCGGTAAGCTCCAGCTTGTCTGCAATATCGCGGAGAATGTCATTTTTTTCAATAGCTTCAAGCGTTTTTTCGTTTATATTGAGCTTTATATCGTTCTGCGTTTTTTCATCCATTTCTTCCGCAAGATTTATGCATTTTTCTCCGGAAATATCGGGCATTATAACAGCTTCATCCGCATTGTACGGCGTGAGTTCCGCGTTGACCGTAAATGACAGCATCGACGTGATATCAAATGAAAATCCGCAGTTCAGTTTATTTTCGCTGCCGCCGATATTCCAGCCTATTTTGGCGGATTTAAGCGCTTCCTTTATCACTGCGGAGGAGCTTCCCGAATCATTCAACATCATATCTCCGGCGGCGCTGCCGTCGTTTTTATCAAACTCTGAGAGAAGCAGTTCGTCCTTATCGGAAAGACTCAATGTATAGCTGCCTGTGCGGATAGTCTTTCCGCAGTATGTGATCTCTCCGGGATTTTCACAGAGAAGGTCAAGAACCAGCGGCTTGCTGTCCTTATCTTCAAGAAAGGATATTTCGGTATTGATAACGTCGGCTGAATCCAAATGTGAGTTTTCCGTGCCGGATGTCGAGATAACGGAAAGCTGACCGCCGTCGGCAACGTCCATAATAAAACGCCTCTCGGTTTCATTATTGACAATGCTTACCGCGAAGCCTTCGTTGTCTTCTGAAAGGTCGGTCACAATAATTGTCTTGCCGATTATTTTGGTATGCGGAGCTATGTAATTGCAGATCGTAAGCTGCATTTCCGCCTTTTCAGATTCGGAAAACATTTCTTCATACTTGGAAATACTTTCGCCCGAAGCTGAAACGTAAAAGCTGCGCATAAATTCATCGTTTTTCAGAAACGCGCTGATTTTGTCCGAAATTTCGTTGCAAAGCTCTTCAGAAAAAACAGTTCTTACCTCTGTGCCATTTACCTGCGTTCCCGCAACGGTGAATTCGCCGTCGGTATAAGTAAATTCGGCGGAGGGATACGCTTCGTCGATTATTCTGTACATTTCCGCGCGTATACGCGCTATTTCCTCACGCGGGATGGTTATCGAATCCCCGTCATTTTCATCCTTGATATAAAAAGTATAATCGCATAAATCAGGGGCGGTCAGCGCAGCAAATCCGTCCGAACGGTACTGCTCCATTCTGAAAATATCGGAATCCTTGAATTGCGCGGAGAAGGTATATTTATTGCCGTTTTCGCCGCTCTGAACGCGCGAAATAAACGAAGCGCTGCGCAGAACGTCGAGATACTCGCCTACGCTGTCGTTATCAGCCAGTATCGCTTTCAGGAAAGAGTAAAATTCAATGTCGGCGGTGATTTTCATTTCGCTGTCGCCGTACACTTGCAGCAGATTATCAAGCGAGCTTGTGTTATTCAGGAGCGAAATAAGCTCGCTGTTTTCATAGTAGCCGTTTTCGCTTGCCTGTTCTATTGCAAGGGCGGCTTCAATGTTCGAGGCGACAGCGTTGTCTATTATGTCAAAGTCAAGTTCCTCTCCGCTGAAAATGTAGTCGGAATAGGATTTAAGCTCTATTTCCTTTGCATATCCCGCGTCGCCCTTGATAAGCCGCATTATCTGATTGCTGAAGCAAAAATATCCAACCGCTGCCGCTGCTCCTGCGAGAACTACCGCCGTGCCGCCGATTATCAGACCAGCCTTGCCCTTTTTCTTTTTAGGCTTAGCTGCCGCCTGACCGCTGACTGCTTCGTCGAAGCTTTCCGGCAGAACAACCGCCGCGGAAACCGCAGCTCCGGTTTCGGAAATGGGTTCCGAAACAGTCTGAATAGGTTCCGGTTCTTCTGTTTTTTGTTCATCATCTGTCTGGATTATGGCGGATGAAGCGTTCAGGTCGACTTCTGGTACAGATCCGGCATGGACAGTTTCCTGTTCAGGTTCATTCCGAGCAGCTTCCTGTTCAGATTTGGTTTGGATATTTTCCTGTTCAGGTTCATTTTGAACAGCTTCTTGTACAGGTTCATTTTGAGCGGATTCCTGTACGGATTCGGAAGCGGCGATTTCTTGTGCGGCTTCTTGTTGAATTGTATTATTTTCAGCAGGAAAGCTTACGGGCGTACCGCAGCCACCGCAAAACTTTGCGTCCTCTCCCAGACGCTTTCCGCAGTTCTTACAAAACATAAGCGTTTTTCCTTTCATTGGTCGCGTTATTGTGTGCTATACTTTACCATTTTGATTATAGCACATGTATTCCCAAACGTCAATATATATGCCGAGAAAAAGACGGGGGATTCATCGTACGCGCGGCTTTTGCAATGTATATGCTTGGTTTCATACAGCAAAACGCCGTGCTTCGGGGATACAGCAGATTCGCGCGGGCGCGTGGCGGGAGCTGCCTGTACGGCAGCTCCCGCCGGAGGGCGCTTTGCCGCCCTCCGGCTCGTTTCGGCACAGCCGAAACGAGCCGCGCCCGCATGGGCAAGGTCAGCACTTTGTCCGATGTGCCGCGTTGCAGTTATGCGGGATAAGACGTAGTAGGAGAAAGCTGCTGCGCAGTCGGGGCATTGCAAAAGAAAAGCCTTGCAAATCCTGCGTGATTGTGTTATAATAAACACACGCCGTTAGCCGAATTAAAAATCCGGACGGCTGAGTGTTTATTGAAACATATCCCGATTTACTCCGTAAACCGCGGCTTCGCCGTATGCAGGGCTGCGCCCTGCGGATATGTTATAATAACACACGCCGTTAGCCGAATTGAAAATTCGGACGGCTGAGTGTTTATTGAAACATATCCCGATTTACTCCGTAAATCGCGGCTTCGCCGTATGCAGGGCTGCGCCCTGCGGATATGTTATAA
>Ga0129308_1000364_pt1 | contig 72225 bp, 57 predicted proteins | sample L827metagenome_FD_94440 | JGI IMG/M metagenome (GOLD analysis project Ga0129308, IMG submission 94440) | Ring-tailed lemur group fecal microbial communities from Wisconsin, USA - L827 metagenome | ecosystem: Host-associated > Mammals > Digestive system > Large intestine > Fecal | place: USA...
CGATGCCGTTATCTTAGAGTTTAAAGTGCACAATCCGAGGAAAGAAACTTCGTTAGAGGAAACCGTGCAGGCAGCGCTTGCACAGATAAAGGAGAAGCGATATGAGGAGCAGCTTGCAGCCAGGGGAATATCGAGGGAGCAGATTCGGTGTTACGGATTTGCATTTGAAGGGAAAACGGTGTTGATTGATGGTGGAGCAGATACACTATACTAGGAAAAATAACAGATAAAACGGAGGAAAGAAAGCATGAGTTGTCTTGGTAATTTGTTATGGTTTATTTTTGGAGGCTGTATCAGCGGCTTGAGCTGGCTGCTCGCCGGGTGTCTCTGGTGTATTACCATCGTTGGGATTCCGGTGGGGCTGCAGTGCTTTAAATTTGCCAGCATCTCCTTTTTCCCGTTCGGAAAGGAAATCGTCTACGGCGGAGGGGCAGTTTCCCTTATCGTAAATATCATCTGGCTGATTGTCTCCGGCATCCCGCTGGCGTTGGAGCATGTGGGTATCGGCTGTCTTTTGTGCATTACGATTATAGGGATTCCCTTTGGCTTACAGCAGTTTAAACTGGCAAAATTAGCGCTGATGCCTTTTGGGGCAGCGGTAGTGTCTTAAACACAGGCGGTAGCATAAGAAGAGATATCAGAACGATAATCACTGTCATATGAGAAACAGTGATGGAGGAAGCAGAGACGGAAGAAACAGGAAAAACAATGACGAATCAGGAAATATTACAGACTGCCATGGCGCAGTCAGCTATAGAATTAAACTGTCAGCCGGAGGATTTTCTTCTGGCTGAAAATAAAATTGTCACACCCCATTTTCATGAGGACGCCAGAAAATATCTTACAGAACCTTTTGTGTGCCAGCTGGTTTCCTATGGAAATAACATCGTAGCCAGTGTCCGGGAGGACTTGCAGGAAACGGTTCGCAGCTATCTGGAAAAATATCAGATGGTACATTGCTTTGAAACGCCTAATATGCACGTGCTGAATGATAAATTGCAGCAGAAGGGGCTTAGAATCTGCTTTATGGCGGAGTACTTTCTGCCGGATGTGGAGCGCATCAAAAGGCTTCCCTGTGAATTTACCCTGAGAGTTTTGACGGCAGAAAATTTTGCAGAGCTGTATCTGCCGCAGTGGAGCAACGCTTTGTGCGAGGACAGGAAAGAATTAGACGTGCTGGGAGTGGGAGCCTATGACGGGGAAAAGCTAATCGGTTTAGCGGGCTGTTCCGCGGATTGCCGCGATATGTGGCAGATTGGCGTGGACGTGCTGCCGGAGTACCGCCGCAGAGGCGTGGCGTCAGCCCTTACCAGTAACCTGGCATTGGAATGCCTGAAACGGGGAAAAGCGCCCTTTTACTGTGCAGCCTGGTCTAATATCCGCTCCGTCCGCAATGCGCTGAAGTCGGGATTTTATCCGGCTTGGGTGGAAATGACGGCAAAGACGGCGGAGTTTGTGGAAAAAATGAATCATTAGAGGTACCGTCAGAATAAAAAGAAAGCAGCCGGGAAAACAAAAGCTTTAAAAGAAAATAGTTGCGTAAAAGTTTGTTATACGAAAAGAAATTTCGAATATTTTCGAAAAAATGAAAATAATTAACAAAATCCACTTCCATATTTCTACCAAAGGTGGTATAATTTGCACTAGAAGTTGAAAAAGATATTCCAGCTAATTACAGCGAAGAGCGTTTGGCGGGGGAATAGCTGCGCCCTGTCGGGTTTCTTTAAGGGCGAAAAGAAAGTGGGGGAACTATGGGTAAGAGAATGAAAGCAGGATTTCTGGCGGCAGTTTTATTTCTGCTGACTGTTTTTTCCGTGGTGCAGGACACGGTACCGCTGCAGGCAGCGGGGGATTTAATCTTAAAGCTGCATTACCACAGGGCAGACGGCGATTATACGGACTGGGACGTGTGGCTGTGGGAAGAGGGAGGCGACGGCAGCGCTTATGCCTTGGAAGAGGAAAATGGTGAGATGGTTGCCACAAAGGCAGTCACTCCCGGAACCACCTCGGTGGGCTTCATCGTACGGACTTCCGACTGGAAAAAGGATATTGACGCAGACCAGTTTATTGATATTGCAGAAATGGTTTCCGGTACAGTACATATTTATGTGGAATCCGGCATAGAAGGGTACACCAAAGAATATGGGGAAGACGCCGTCACAGGCACAAAGCTGGTAAAAGCCCGTTACGACGGGGAAAATGCCATTGAGATTTCCATGACGGGAGAGATAGAAGGCGATTTGACAAATGCTTTTCAGGTGAAAGGCACGGCAGGGGAAATCGCTGTGGCAGAGGTAACTGCGGAGGAGAAAAACCTTTACCGCGCCACATTGACGGAGCAATTAGAAAATACAAAAAGCTATACTATTATTTACGAAGGGAATGAGTACAAAATCGTGATGCCGAACATTTATTCAACGGAACAGTTTGAAAAAGAATACACCTATACGGGAACCGATTTAGGGGCAGTCTGGACGGCGGAAAAAACCACCTTTAAGGTCTGGGCGCCCACGGCGGAAGCGGTGAAAGTAAATTTATACCAGGCGGGAACGCCTGACGTCGATGATTTGACGGAGCAGTTAGAAATGCAGCCGGGAGAAAACGGCGTCTGGACGGCGGAAAAGACAGGTGATTTAAACGGTACCTATTATACCTATGAGGTGACGGTGGGAGAAGAAACCGTGGAGGCATGCGACCCTTACGCAAGGACCACCGGAGTCAACGGGCAGCGCGCCATGGTACTTGATTTGAGCTCCACCAATCCGGAGGGCTGGGAAGAGGACGCAGACCCCAATGCGGGGGCAGCCGTAACAGATGCGGTTATCTATGAGCTTCACGTGCGGGATTTATCTATGGATGAAAATTCAGGCATCGAAAACGCCGGGAAATTTTTAGGACTGACAGAGACGGGGACAAAGACGCCGGGGGGAACGGCTACCGGGCTTGACCATATGAAGGAGCTGGGAATTACCCACCTGCATTTACTGCCGTTTTACGATTATGGCTCTGTGGACGAGACAAAGCTTGACAAACCGCAGTTTAACTGGGGCTATGACCCGGTAAACTACAACGTGCCGGAGGGCTCCTATTCCACCGACCCTTATCACGGGGAAGTGCGTGTGAAGGAGCTGAAACAGACGGTGCAGTCCTTACACCAGAACGGAATCAGCGTGGTGATGGACGTGGTTTATAACCATGTGCACAATGCCGGGGAGTTTTGCTTCAACCGGATTGTGCCGGGATATTTTTCCAGAATTGACGAGGACGGAAAATATTCCAACGGTTCCGGCTGTGGAAATGATACCGCCTCAGAGCGCTCCATGGTAAAAAAATATATTGTGGACTCTGTCTGCTATTGGGCGGACGAATATCATATTGACGGCTTCCGTTTTGACCTGGTGGGATTGCTGGACACCGAGACAGTCAATGAGATTGTGACGGAGGTGCACAAAACGCACCCCAACGTCATTTTTTACGGGGAAGGCTGGACGTTAGACACTGAGGTAACGAAAGAGGGTTATCTTCTGGCAACCCAGGCAAACTCTAAGGAGACGCCGGAATTTGCTTATTTCAGCGATACCATCCGCGACCTGATAAAGGGGCATGTGTTTGACACTGCAGAAAAGGGGTATGTGTCCGGCGCAACAGGACTGGAGGAAGAACTGGAAAAATGCTTTATGGGTCTGCCGGACTGGTGCGAAACGCCCGCACAGACTGTCAACTATGCGTCCTGTCACGATAATCTGACACTGATGGACAGGATTGCCAGAGGAACTCCCGGAGGAAAGCGGGAGGACCGTATCAAAATGAATAATCTTGCGGCAGCCATTTATATGACTTCCCAGGGTATTCCATTTTTGCAGGCGGGAGAGGAAATGCTCCGCACGAAGGTGGATTCCAACGGAGGCTTTGTGGAGAACAGCTATGCTTCTTCGGATGAGGTCAACAGCATCAAGTGGGCGACCTTAGAGGAGGAAGAGTATGCGAAGGTTTTCGAGTATTACAAGGGACTGATTGCCTTCCGGAAAGCCCACGGAGCGCTGCGTCTCACCGATGCAGAAGAGGTAAGGGAGCATGTGGCAGCCGTAGACGGTTTAGAACCCAATGTGACAGCCTTTACCATTCAGGGCGGCGTCAATGGGGAAACAGCGGAGGAGCTGTTTGTGATTTTCAATCCCAATACGGAGGAAACCCAGGTGCAGCTGCCGGAGGGCGCCTGGAATGTATGTATCAATGGGGAGCAGGCAGGCACGGATACCATTGAAACCATTACCACAGGAACAGCGAAGGTAAGCCCTATCTCCGCCATGGTGTTAGTAAAGAGTGAAAAAACGTCAGAGACGGCGGAAGAAGCAGAACCGTCCAAAACGGCAGCAGAAACGGCGAAATCAGAGAAAAATAATTTCAGGACAGCCGGCATCGTGGCTGTTGCGGCAGCAGTCGGCGCAGTGATAGCAGGAATCTTCCATAAAAAGAAGAAATAAAGAAACGACAACAAGAAATGTGCGAAGGCGTGAGCTTTGGCACATTTCTTGTTGAGGCACCTGTAGGAAACCGGTTTTGGTACAAAAAATTGAATGCTTTCACATCAGATTGAAAAAAAAGCTAGTATTTTCTTAAGGAGTATGTTATAATCCTAAAATGACTGTGATAGTCGAAGTACGCCCTTTTTTCCGAGAAAAATTGGCAGAAACCCTTGAAAATGGGGCTGCTGGCGACTGGATTTGAACGGAAATGTACATTTAAGTGGAATATATTATTAAGGAGGAAACAAGTCATAATGAGTGTACAGGTAGAAAATTTAGAAAAGAACATGGCGAAACTTACCATTGAAGTTGCAGCTGAGGAAGTGGAGAAAGCAATCCAGGCTGCATATATGAAAGAGAAAGGCAAAATCAGCATTCCTGGTTTCCGTAAAGGAAAAGTGCCGAGACAGATGATTGAGAAAATGTATGGTGCAGCAGTATTCTATGAGGATGCGGCAAATACCTTAATTCAGGAGAACTATCCGTCAGCAGTGGATGAGAGCGGCGTGGACATCGTTTCCAGACCGACCATTGATGTGGTACAGATTGAGTCCGGCAAGCCTTTCATTTTTACAGCAGAGGTTGCTGTAAGACCGGAAGTAAAACTGGGCAAATACTTAGGCGTACAGGTGACAAAGATTGATACTTCCGTATCTGACGAGGAAGTGGCAGAAGCATTAGAGAAAGAAAGAAACAACAATGCAAGAACCGTGACCGTAACAGACAGACCTGTTCAGAACGGTGATACCGCAGTGATTGACTTCGAGGGATTTGTGGACGGAGTTGCATTTGAGGGCGGAAAAGGAGAGAACCATTCCTTAGAGATTGGCTCCCACTCTTTCATTGATACCTTTGAGGAACAGTTAGTTGGCAAAAATGCTGGGGACGAGGTAGACGTAAACGTTACTTTCCCGGAGCAGTACCAGGCAGAGGAATTAGCCGGAAAACCTGCTTTATTCAAAGTAAAAATTCACGAAATCAAAGCAAAAGAGCTTCCTGAGTTAGATGATGAGTTTGCACAGGATGTTTCTGAGTTTGATACCTTAGCTGAGTACAAAGAGGACTTAAAGAAACACTTAGAAGAGCAGAAAGAGAACGAAGCAAAACGCACCAAAGAGGATGAGGCAATCCAGAAGATTATCGACAAATCCACAATGGAAATTCCTGAGGCAATGTTAGATACCCAGTGCGAGAACATGATTAACGAGTTTGCACAGAGAATCGCACAGAGCGGGCTTTCCATGGAGCAGTATATGCAGTTCTCCGGCTTAACCTTAGACAAATTAAAAGAGCAGGTTCGCCCGGAAGCTGAGACACGCATTAAGAGCAGCCTTGTATTAGAGCAGATTGCAAAAGAGGAAAACATCGAAGTAACCGACGAGGAAATCGATGCTGAGGTTGAAAAAATGGCGGCAGCTTACGGCATGGAGGCTGACAAACTCAAAGAGTACATGGGCGACGCTGAGAAAGAATCCATGGCAAGAGACTTAAAAGTAACCAAAGCTGTTGACTTAATCATGGAGAACGTAAAAGAGAGAGCAAAAGCGAAATCCAAGAAAGAGAAAGAAGCAGAAGCAAAAGAGGAAACAGAGGAATAAGATTTCTCTGCGGCTAAAGCAGATGACAGATACAGACTGGCTCGGACGGGCCGGTCTGTTTAGGCTTATAAGCAATTATAAAATATTTCTAAAATATACCAGACCGCAGCAGGCAAAATTGTGTGCTGCGGCGGGCAGCAGAATGGAGGAATCATCATGAGTTTAGTACCTTACGTCGTTGAACAGACCAGCAGGGGAGAGCGTAATTACGATATTTATTCCCGCTTATTAAAAGACAGAATCATTTTCCTTGGGGAGGAAGTCAACGAGACAACAGCAAGCCTTGTCGTGGCTCAGCTTTTGTTCTTAGAATCTGAGGACCCCGGAAAGGACATTCAGTTATATATCAATTCACCGGGCGGAATGGTGACCGCAGGAATGGCAATTTACGATACCATGCAGTACATCAAATGTGATGTTTCCACCATCTGTATCGGTCTTGCAGCCAGCATGGGTGCATTCTTATTAGCCGGCGGAACCAAAGGAAAGAGATTAGCGCTTCCCAATGCGGAGATTATGATTCACCAGCCTTCCGGCGGAGCTAAGGGTCAGGCAACCGAGATTCAGATTGCAGCAGAAAACATTTTAAAGACTAAGAAAAAATTAAATGAAATCCTTGCAGCAAACACAGGAAAACCTTATGATGTCATTGCAGCAGATACCGAAAGAGATTACTATATGTCTGCAGAGGAAGCAAAAGAATATGGCTTAATTGACAATGTCATTACAAGCAGATAATCATTTGCCGGACCAGCGGCGCTTGTTGATAAGTCAATGAAATGAGGGTACCCTGAAATAGAAGAGATTTGAGATTCTATCCTGGATGCCCTCGACGTGTATTAAAACAATAAAAATGGAGAACAGGAAAAATGGCAGGAAGAAATGAGGAGAGATACCGTTGTTCCTTCTGCGGAAAACCGCAGGAGCAGGTGCGCAAGCTGATTGCAGGACCTAACGGGGCATACATTTGCGATGAATGTGTGGATATTTGTGCCGAGATTATAGAGGAAGAGTTAGAGGAAGAAGAAGCGGCAGCCGCCGGGGAGCCGGAGGAAACAGAGCAGATTAATCTGTTAAAGCCGGAGGAATTAAAGGCTTTCTTAGACGAATATGTCATCGGGCAGGACCAGGCAAAAAAGGTGCTGTCTGTGGCTGTATACAATCATTATAAGAGAATTATGGCAGGGGGCGACTTGGGCGTAGAACTGCAGAAGAGCAATATTTTAATGCTTGGACCTACCGGTTCCGGTAAAACCTTTTTAGCCCAGACCTTAGCGAGGGTACTGAACGTGCCTTTTGCCATTGCGGACGCTACCACTCTGACGGAAGCAGGCTATGTGGGCGAGGATGTGGAAAATATTCTGCTGAAAATCATTCAGGCGGCAGATTACAATATAGAGCGTGCCCAGCACGGAATTATCTATATCGACGAGATTGATAAGATTTCCAAGAAATCAGAAAATGTTTCCATCACCCGTGACGTTTCCGGGGAAGGCGTGCAGCAGGCATTGTTAAAGATTTTAGAGGGTACGGTGGCGTCTGTTCCGCCCCAGGGTGGAAGAAAACATCCCCAGCAGGAGCTGATACAGATTGATACCACCAACATTCTGTTTATCTGCGGCGGAGCCTTTGACGGACTTGAAAAAATCATCGAGACGCGTTTAGACCAGAAAACCATCGGATTTAACGCAGATGTGAAGGATAAAAACGAGTACAATATCGGCGACGTATTCAAACATGCGCTGCCTCAGGATTTCGTGAAATTCGGTCTGATACCGGAGTTTATCGGACGTGTTCCGGTGACGGTTTCTTTAGATATGTTAGACAGGAATGCGTTAATCCGTATTTTGCAGGAGCCGAAAAACGCCTTAGCGAAACAGTACCAGAAGCTGTTTGAGTTAGACGGCGTGGCGTTGGAGATTGACCAGGATGCCTTTGAGGCGATAGCGGACAAGGCGTTAGAGCGCAAGACAGGAGCCAGAGGGTTACGCGCCATTATGGAGGCGGTAACTTTGGATATGATGTACCATATTCCTTCCGATGAGAGTATCAGCAGATGTCAGATTACGAAGGCGCTGGTGGAGGAAAAGCTGTCCATCGAAAGTCAGGAATTGAAAAAAATAGAGGAAAAATAGTTTTGGATACAATGATTATGAAAATGCCGGCAGTGGCATTGCGGGGCATGGTCATTCTGCCGGGCATGATTGCCCACTTTGACGTGAGCCGTGAAAAATCCATCAAAGCAGTGGAAGCCTGCATGATGGAGGAACAGAAAATATTTTTAGTGACCCAGCGGGATGTGGAGCAGGAGGAGCCTGCCTTAGAGGATTTGTACAAAATCGGTATCATTGCGGAAGTAAAGCAGGTCATTAAATTACAGAACCATATCGTACGGATTTTAGTGGAAGGAAAAGAGCGGGCGGAGATAAACGCCTTTCTCGACCATCCGGAATATCTGTTAGCGGAAATCGTCCGGTTTGACGAGGCGGTGGACGACGGGCTGACGGAGGAAGTAAAAACCGCCATGGTGCGCGGCGTGCAGGAAACCTTTGAGCGTTATGGGGCTGTGAATCCCCGTATGGGAAAAGAAATGCTGCGTCAGGCGAAGGAAACCGCAGATTTGGAAAAACTGATGGATATGCTGGCAAACAACCTTCCTTTCCGCTACGAAGAAAAGCAGAAAATGTTAGAGGCTGTCTCCCTGATGGAACGCTATGAGGTTTTGATGGCGCTGCTTTTAAAAGAAATTGAAATCACCGCCATCAAAAATGACTTTCAGGCGAAGGTCAAGGAGCGGGTGGATAAAAACCAGAAGGAATATCTTCTGCGGGAGCAGATGAAGGTTATCCGGGAGGAATTAGGCGAGGACAACACGGAGTCGGATGCGGATTCCTATCTGGAGGATTTAAAGAAGCTGAAGGCGGATAAGGAAATCAAAGAGAAAATCAAAAAAGAGATTTCCCGCTTTAAAAATATCAGCTCCAGTTCATCGGAGAGCGCCGTCAGCAGGGGCTACATTGAGACGCTTTTGGAGCTGCCATGGGACAAGGCGTCCAAGGACAACAAGGATATCAAAAATGCCGAGAAGATTTTAAACGAGGATCATTACGGGTTAGAGAAGGTTAAGGAGCGTATGTTGGAGTTTCTGGCAGTCCGCAACCTGACGAAAAAGGGGCAGAGCCCGATTATCTGTCTGGTGGGACCTCCGGGAACGGGAAAGACCAGTATCGCCCGCTCTGTGGCGAGGGCTTTGGACAAAAAATATGTCCGTATCAGCCTTGGCGGCGTCCGGGATGAGGCGGAAATCCGCGGTCACAGAAAGACCTATGTGGGTGCAATGCCGGGGCGTATTGTAAACGGGCTTCGCAGCGCCGGGGTGAAAAATCCCCTGATGCTGTTAGATGAGATTGACAAAATGAGCAGCGACTATAAGGGAGATACTGCCTCCGCTCTGTTAGAGGTGCTGGATTCCGAGCAGAACAGCAAATTCCGCGACCATTATGTGGAGGTTCCGGTGGATTTGTCCGAGGTGTTTTTTATCGCTACGGCGAACTCTCTGCAGGATATCCCAAGACCGCTGCTTGACCGAATGGAAGTCATCGAAGTCACCAGCTACACGGAGAACGAGAAAGCCCACATCGCAAAAGAACATCTTTTGGCAAAGCAGATGGAGAAAAATGGGTTAAAGCCCAACCAGCTTTCCGTCAGCGATAAGGCGCTGGCAAAAATCATCCGGGGCTACACCAGGGAGGCGGGTGTCCGTAACTTGGAGCGGAAATTAGGTGAGATTGCCAGAAAAGCCGCAAGGGACATTTACGAGAATGACAAGAAGAAGGTCAAGGTTACGGAGCAGAATGTAGAGAAGTATTTAGGAAAAGAAAAATACAGCTTTGATTTGAAAAATGACACCGACGAAATTGGCATTGTCCGGGGACTGGCGTGGACCAGCGTAGGCGGCGATACGTTGGAAATCGAGGTCAACATCATGCCGGGCAAGGGAGAAATCCAGCTGACAGGTCAGCTTGGGGATGTGATGAAGGAGTCCGCCCAGGCGGGATTAAGCTACATCCGTTCTGTCAGCGGTGAGTACCAGATACCGAAGAAATTTTTCCAGGAGAACGATATTCATATCCATATCCCGGAAGGAGCAGTGCCGAAAGACGGTCCGTCGGCAGGCATCACCATGGCAACCGCCATGCTCTCCGCCATTACGAAAACCCCGGTGAGGGCGGACGTGGCGATGACAGGAGAGATTACCTTAAGGGGACGCGTGCTGCCGATTGGGGGCTTAAAGGAAAAGACCCTTGCAGCGAAGAATGCGGGAATTAAAACCGTCTGTGTGCCGAAGAAAAACGAGAAGGACATTGACGAGATTTCCGAGGAAATCAAAAAGGGGCTGGAAATTGTTTTTGTGGAAAATTTAAGTCAGGTGTTAGACATTGCGTTTGTAAAATAAAAAGTATTGCGGAAAGGCGGGGAAATCCTGTGGTAATAAAAAATGTAAACTTAGAGACGGTCTGCGGTATCACCAGCAAGATACCGGACAACCCTTATAATGAGGTGGCATTTGCAGGGAAATCCAATGTGGGGAAATCTTCTCTGATTAACGCCCTGATGAACCGGAAATCCCTTGCCAGGACTTCCGCCCAGCCGGGGAAAACCCAGACCATCAACTTCTATAACATCAATGACGCCATGTACCTTGTGGATTTGCCGGGGTACGGCTATGCCAAGGCGTCGGAGGAAGTGAAGGCGAAATGGGGGAAGATGATAGAAAATTATCTTCATACCTCAAAGAAGCTAAAGGCGGTATTTCTTTTGATTGATATCCGTCATGACCCCTCCGCCAACGATAAAATGATGTATGAGTGGATGGTATATCAGGGCTTTGCGCCGATTATCATTGCCACGAAGTTAGACAAAATCAAGCGCAGCCAGATTCAAAAGCAGGTGAAGGCAGTCCGGGAGGGCTTGAACGTACAGCCGGGGACCACGATTATTCCCTTTTCCGCAGAGACGAAGCAGGGCAGGGATGAAATCTGGGAGCTGATTGACAGCCTTGTGCTGCCGGAGGAAACGACAGAATAATGGCAGGAGAGGTTTATGCTGTCAGAGAAAGCGACAGAAGAATGACAGGAGAGATTTATGCTGTCAGAGAAAACGACAGAATAATGGCAGGAGAGGTTTATGCTGTCAGAGAAAACGATGGAAGAATGACAGGGTAGTTTTGTACTGCCGGAAAATCATAGAAGAAACAAAAGAGCGGGCGTCGAATGGCGTCCGTTTTGCAATAGGAACATTGCCGGGAAAAGCGTTAAGTGGAAAATAATTACTAAAAATTTTAGCGGTTTTGATACAGTTCCTCATTGCGTATCTATACAGGTTCATGATAAAATAATTTCAGTATAGCCTTATCCCCAGTGAAGAGGCTGTGCTTACAAAAATATGGAGAAAGAATTTTCTGCAGCCATGATAGAAGCAGCGCTATGGATAATCAGACAAAATTTGCCCCAAAATCCCAGGTAAATTCGGATGTTTGGAAATTTCAGGGAAATCCCAGGTAAATTCGGATGTTTGGAAATTTCAGGGAAATCCCAGGTGAATACGGATGTTTGGAAATTTCAGGGAAAGCGCAGGCAGTTTTTGGCGCAGAAAATTCAAAAATAGAAAGGCTTGGTAAGTGAGTATGAAGAAGAAAAAAATCGTAATTGCACTTGGACATGAAGCATTAGGCACCACGCTGCCGGAGCAGAAGGAGGCAACAAAACGCACGGCGAAGGCGGTGGCAGATTTTATCCGCGAAGATTATCAGGTGGTGATTACCCACAGCAACGGACCGCAGGTGGGGATGATTCACACGGCGATGAATGAATTTTGCAGGTTATATCCGGAGTATACGGCAACGCCTATGTCTGTCTGCTCTGCCATGAGCCAGGGATATATCGGTTACGATTTGCAGAATGCCATCCGCAGCGAGCTGCTGAATAAGGGAATTTATAAGCCTGTTGCCACAGTGCTGACCCAGGTGGTGGCAGACCCCTATGACGAGGCGTTTTATAAACCAAGCAAAATTATCGGACGTGTCATGAATGAGGAGGAAGCAGAGGCAGAGGAGAAAAAAGGAAACCATGTGGTGAAGGTAGAAGATGGCTACCGCCGTATCGTGGCAGCTCCGAAGCCGGTGGATATTGTGGAAATCGACGCCATCCGGGCGCTCTGCGACGCCGACCAGGTGGTAGTGGCATGCGGCGGAGGCGGTATTCCGGTGTTAGCGCAGGATAACAATTTAAAGGGAGCCAGCGCAGTCATCGAGAAGGACCTTGCCGCCGGGAAATTAGCGGAGCTTTTAGACGCCGACATGCTTGTTATTTTAACCAGCGTGGACAATGTCTGCTTAAATTACGGCACAGAAAATGAGAAGCCGCTGACGGCAATGACTGTTGCCGAGGCAAAGGAATACATTGACGAGGGGCAGTTCGGGGAAAATGATATGCTGCCGAAAATTCAGGCTGCCATTGATTTTATCGGGGATTCTGCCATCAAATCCGTGCTGATTACAAAGCTGAACAAAGACGGAACTCATGTAAGCGGCGGTCCGGGAACCATGATAACAAAATAAAATTATCTTATATAAAAACAGAAAAAGGATGGAAAGCATGTTTAGAAAGACTAAAATTGTTTGTACCTTAGGACCTGCAACAGATAACGAAAGCGTAATGCGCAGACTGATTGAAGAGGGCATGAACGTGGCGAGGTTTAATTTTTCCCACGGCTCCCATGAAGAACAGATGGGAAGGCTTGTCATGCTGCGTAAGCTCCGGGAGGAAATGAAACGCCCGGTGGCGGCTTTATTAGACACCAAAGGACCGGAAATCCGCCTGATGGAATTTGCGGAGGGCAAGGTAGAGTTAAAGGACGGACAGATGTTTACCCTTACCACGGAGGAGGTAAAGGGAGATGCTACCCGTGTTTCCATCACCTACAAGGATTTGCCGGGGGATGTGAAGGTCGGCAGCCGGATTTTGATTGACGATGGACTGATTGAGATGGAAGTGGCGGAAATCAAGCCTACAGCCGGAGCGAAGGCGTCGAAAAACGGTGAGAAGCCCATGGATATTGTCTGCCGTGTCATCAACGGCGGTATGGTTTCCAATAAAAAGGGCGTCAATGTACCGAATGTGGAGCTGTCCATGCCTTACATCAGTGAAAAGGATTACAGCGACATTGTGTTTGCAGTGGAGAATGATTACGATTTCATTGCAGCGTCCTTTGTCCGCACCGCAGATGATGTTCTTGCCATCCGCAAGATTTTAGAGGAAAAGGGCGGAGAGGATATCAATATCATTTCCAAAATTGAGAATATGCAGGGCGTGCAGAATATTGATGAGATTATCCGGGTTTCCGACGGCATTATGGTAGCCAGAGGCGACATGGGTGTGGAAATCCCCTTAGAGGACGTTCCGGTCATTCAGAAAATGATTATCAAGAAGGTCTGTGAGGCAGGAAAAAAGGTTATCACTGCAACACAGATGTTAGATTCGATGATGAAGCACCCAAGACCCACCAGAGCGGAGGCGACAGACGTTGCCAATGCCATTTATGACGGAACCAGCGCCATTATGCTTTCCGGCGAGACGGCTGCGGGCATGTACCCCATTGAGGCATTAAAAACCATGGTGCGCATTGCTGTCCGTACAGAGCAGGATATCAATTATGTACAGCGTTTTAAACAGCGCAAGACCATGTGCAACCCGGATGTGACCAATGCTATTTCTCATGCCACCTGTACCATGGCTGGGGATTTGAATGCGGCGGCGATTATCACCGTCAGCAAATCGGGACGTACCGCCCGCATGGTATCAAAATACCGCCCGGACTGCCCGATTGTAGGCGCCTGCCTCACCGACAAGGTATACCGCCAGCTGGCATTATCCTGGGGCGTGATACCGCTTTTGATTGAAGAAAAGACTCAGGCGGAGGAGCTTTTTGATTATGCGGTGGACGCAGCGGAAGAGGCCGGGCTGATTGAGAGCGGCGATGTGGTGGTGATTACCGCAGGCGTACCTCTCGGCATATCGGGAACCACGAATATGATTAAGGTTCAGGTAGCGGGGCATATTTTAGTCAAGGGAAAAGGCTTGAATGCAAAGAAGATTTCTGCCAACCTTTGTGTCTGCCACAGTGAAGAAGATTTGGCAAATTTTAAGGTGGGAGATATTATCGTTGCCTCCGATACCAACAACCATATGATGGAGCAGATGTGCCAGGCTTCCGGTCTGATTGTGGAGGCGGACAGTGAGAGCTGCCATGCGGCGATAGCGGGCTTAAGCCTTGATATTCCGGTGCTGATTGGGGCGAAAAATGCCTTGGCAGTATTAAAATCCAGCGCTTATGTGGATTTGGACTGTGAGAGCGGCGTGGTGAGTGCGAGTTAAGCAGTCAATAAAAAGGGAACTATCACAACCGATAGTTCCCTTTTTCTATATATAGGGGAGGAAATTTTTCAAGGTATTCTTACGGGTTTTAACCCATCACAACTTCAACATTCACATCTTTCTTATCCGTTACAACAGGAATGGTATTTCCCTCAACAGAAACGCCGTCCACGGTCATGGACACAACGCCCTTCTGTACATGGTTCGGGTTTTTCACGGTGATGTGGTAGCTGACGCCGCGGAAATCACGTTTTGCAGTAAATCCGTCTAAGGTATCAGGAATACATGGGTCTACGGTCAGACCGTCATAATCCGGGCGGATACCCAGGATAAACTGGGATACATCCAGGAAGGTCCATGCAGCCGTTCCGGTGAGCCAGCTGTTTTTCGCCTCACCGAAGTTCGGAGCGTCTTTTCCTGCAATCATCTGGGAATAGACGTACGGCTCGGTGCGGTGGATTTCGCTGATATCCTCTATGTAAGCAGGACAGGTTCTCGTATATACCTGCCAAGCGCGGTTGCCCCTGCCAACAACCGTCTCCGCAATGGAAATCCACGGGTTGTTGTGACAGAAGATTCCGGCATTCTCCTTATATCCGGGCGGATAGGAGGAAATCTCGCCAAGCTCCACGTGATATTTATGGTAAGGCGGCTGCAGCAGCACAATACCGTATTCGGTGTCTAAGTATTTTTCTACGGATTCCATTGCCTTTAAGCAATTTCCCTCTTCTAAGCCGATTTCTGCCATAACGCAGAAGCCCTGAGGCTCGATAAAGATTTTTCCGTCCTCGCATTCCTTAGAACCGATTTTGTTCTTGTAGTGGTCGTAGGCGCGTAAGAACCATTCGCCGTCCCAGCCAGCCTCAAGAACCGTTTTCTCCATGTCGGCAATGGCTTTCTCCGCCAGTTCAGCTTCTTCGTCAAGCCCTCTGTGGCGGCAGATAGCGGCATAATCTTTTCCGTAGCGGACGAACATTCCGGCGATAAATACGGATTCTGCGTTAGGTCCTTCCGAGGGTCCGAAGGTCTGGAAGGATTCTCCCGGCTCAGTGGAGAAGCAGTTTAAGTTCAGACAGTCGTTCCAGTCGGCGCGTCCGATTAACGGCAGACCGTGAGGTCCTAAATGCTCTATTGTATAATGGAAGGAACGTCTTAAGTGCTCCATGAAGTCGGTAGCCTTTGTGGGGTCGCTGTCGTAAGGAGTCATTTCATCTAAAATCGTATAGTCTCCGGTTTCCTTGATGTAAGCGGCAGTTCCGGCAATCAGCCACAGTGGGTCGTCGTTGAAACCGCTTCCGATATCGGAATTTCCTTTTTTGGTCAGCGGCTGGTATTGGTGGTAAGCGCTGCCGTCCTCAAACTGGGTAGCCGCAATATCTAAGATACGTTCCCTCGCACGGTCCGGAATCAGATGTACGAAGCCCAGCAAATCCTGGCAGGAATCGCGGAAGCCCATGCCGCGTCCGATACCGGATTCAAAATAAGAAGCGGAACGGCTCATGTTAAAGGTAACCATACACTGGTACTGGTGCCATACATTCACCATGCGGTCTAATTTTTCTTCACTGGAAGAAATGGTAAAGTGGGATAACAAATCGTCCCAGTATTCTTTTAATTTTGCCAGGGCAGCATCTGCCTTTTCTGTAGTGTCAAACTGCTCTAACAGTGCATTGGCGGGAGCGCGGTTGATAACGCCGTCCTCTGCCGGACCAACCCATTTTTCTTCCACCGGATTCTCTACATAAGCCAGAACAAAGACAAAGGTCCTGCTCTCTCCCGGAGCTAAGCTGACGGATAAGTGGTGAGAGCCTACAGGAGCCCATCCGCTGGCAACGGAATTTTTGGAGGTGCCCGTGACAACCACCTCCGGAGCGGAATTTTCACCATAAGCTCCTAAGAAGGAATCGCGGTCTGTGTCAAAGCCTGTTACCGGAGCGTTTACTGCGTAAACGGCATAGTGGTTTCTGCGCTCCCGGTATTCCGTCTTGTGGTAAATGGCGGAGCCGTGGATTTCCACCTCTCCGGTGGAGAAGTTACGCTGGAAGTTGGTCATATCGTCCATGGCGTTCCAGAGACAGAACTCTACATAAGAAAAGACGGAAAACTGTTTTTCGGAGGTTCCGTTGTTGGTGAGAGTCAGCTTGTTGACCTCACAGTTACAGCCCACAGGAACAAATGCGGTTAATTCCGCAGAAAGATTGTTTTTGCTTCCATTAAAAACAGAGTAGCCCATACCGTGGCGGCAGCTGTAGCTGTCCAACTCTGTCTTTGTCGGCATCCAGCCCGGATTCCAAATGGTATCGCCCTCTTTAATATAATAGTAGTGACCGTTGCTGTCATAAGGAACATTGTTGTAACGGTATCTGGTCAGGCGGAGCAGCTTGGCGTCTTTATAGAAGCTGTAGCCGCCGCAGGTATTGGAAACTAAGGAAAAGAAATCCTCCGAGCCAAGATAGTTAATCCATGGCAGCGGGGTTTTTGGGGAAGTGATGACATATTCCTTGTTTGCGTCATCAAAATAGCCGAATTTCATAAGTAAATCCTCCATATCAAACGTAGTGGTCAACGTAATGTTTTTCGAAAACGATTAAGTTGAATTTTTCTGATTAAAAGTATATCTGCATAAAAAGAAAAAATCAATAGAAAACATTGAAAAATCAAGGAAACTAGCAGAATAGACAAAAAAGAGGAGAAAATATGGAACAAAGTTACAAAAGGAAAAAAGCAGGGGGAAAAGCAGGATAAAATACGAAAACGTATAAGAAACAGCAGGCAAGCTCTAATTATTAAGGTAAAAACGCTAATATTCCATGTAAAAATACACAAAAATAACGGTAAAAAAGTGTGAAACACGACGAAAAGATAAAAATGGGTTGCATTTACCGCAAGAAAGGAATATGATGAATATACGAAAACGATTAAGCAACAACACAAATTGTTTTCGAAACAGCAGGAGGTTCGGATGGTATCTTTAAAGACGATAGCGGAAAAATGTGGAGTGTCCACTGCTACCGTAAGCAAGGCATTGAATGACCAGAAGGATATCAGCGAAGAGACAAAGAGACGTGTACGAAAGACAGCAGAAGACCTTGGGTATTTTCCCAATGCGGCGGCGAGGGCATTAAAAACCAACCGTTCCTATAATATAGGAGTTCTTTTCGAGGAAGAGGCGGGGAGAGGTTTGACCCACGAATATTTTTCCGGCGTTTTAAATGGTTTAAAGGTGCAGGCAGAAAGGTTAGGATATGATATCACTTTTATCAATACCTGTTTTGAAAACCGCAAGATGTCCTATTATGAACATTGCAGATACCGGAATTTTGAAGGAGTAGCGATTGTCTGTGCTGATTACAGCGACCCCGATGTCTTAGAACTGATGAACGGAGATTTACCGGTAGTCACCATTGATTATATCCATCATAATTGTACGGCGGTAAGCTCTAATAACATTCAGGGAATGGAAAGTCTTGTGAAGTATATATACGGGCAGGGGCATCGGAAAATTGCATACATACACGGGCAGGGCAGCTCCTATGTCACAAAGGACCGTCTGGCGAGCTTTTACCGCACTGCGGATGAGCTGGGGCTTAAGGTACCGGAGGAATATATCCGGGCGGCGGAGTACTTAGAGACGAAGGAGGCAGCGAGGCAGACCAAAGAGCTGCTGAATTTAGAAGAACCGCCTACCTGCATTATCTACCCCGATGACACCTCTTTGATTGGAGGAAGAAATGTTATCACTGAGCTGGGGCTTAGGATACCGGAGGATATTTCCGTTGCAGGCTATGACGGCACAAGGATATCACAGCTTCTTCATCCGAAATTCGCCACCATAGAACAGAACACTGAGTTAATCGGCAGCGAAGCGGCAAAACGATTAATCAGCGCTATTGAAAAACCGCGAACAACTCTCGTTGAGAGAGTCGTTATAGAAGGAACTTTAATACCGGGACAGTCCGTTGGACGTATCGAAAACTAAGATATGCCGGCATTTTTGCAGAAATGCTTCGGGCAGAACGGTAAGTTTCTAAAAACAACACAAAAACCTATGATTAAGGAGGAGGGTTTTCTATGAAAAAGAAAATCGTAAGCACATTATTATGTGCAGCAATGGCAGCAACCATGATAGCAGGATGCGGCAATAACGCAGGAGCATCCACAAATGCAGGTACCGGCAATGCAGGTACAACAGATGCAGGTACATCAGATGCAGGGACAGCGGACGCAGCCGGAACAGAAACAGCAGATGCCGGAAGCGATACTACGGCGGCTGCAGGAGACGAAGGCAAAGTGTTAAATATTTACTGCTGGAACGAAGAGTTCAAATCCCGTATTACAGACCACTATCCCGGTTATACCAAGATTGATGCGACCTCAGGAACCATCGGTGATGTGACTGTAAAATGGAACATTACTCCGAATGATGACAACGCATATCAGAACAATCTGGATGCTACTTTATTAAAACAGGCGGATGCGGCAGCAGATGACAAGATTGACCTCTTCTTAGTAGAGGCTGACTATGCATTGAAATATGTAGATACCGAATACACCATGCCGGTGGCTGACCTTGGTATTACAGACGCTGATTTGGCAAACCAGTACCAGTACACAAAGGATATCGTTACCGATTCCAACGGCGTATTAAAAGGCGTTTCATGGCAGGGCTGCCCGGGCGTATTATTCTATAACCGTGAGGCTGCAAAAGAGGTGCTTGGTTCCGATGACCCGGCAACTGTACAGGAGTCTGTAAAAGACTGGGATACCTTTAATGAGACAGCAAAAACATTAAAGGATGCAGGATATACCATCGTATCTTCTGTAAATGATACCTACCGCGTATATTCCAACAACGTAACCTCTAAATGGGTAGTGGACGGAAAAATTAACATTGACGAGAACATTATGAACTGGGTAAATGACTCTAAGGAGTTAGTAGATGCAGGCGAGACCGGAACACATGAGTTATGGAGCGACGACTGGAAGAAGGGCTTCTATCCGGAAGGAAAAGTATTTGCTTACTTCGGACCGGCTTGGTTAGTAAACTTCAGTATGGCGGCTGATACCGAGGGAAGTATTGCCAACGCAGGCGGCTGGGGAGCAACCGAAGGTCCTCAGGGCTTCTACTGGGGCGGTACATGGCTTTGTGCAGCAGCAGGAACAGATAACGCAAGCCTTGTAAAAGATATCATGCTTCAGATGACCACCAATGAAGATGTTATGAAAGAAATCGTTGTGAAGGATGACGATTTTGTAAACAACAAAAACGTTATGGAAACGATGGCAGAGGATACCAGCTATACCAGCAAGATTTTAGGCGGACAGAACCCGTTAGCTATGTACTGCGGCGGTGTAGAAAACCTTGATTTAAGCAACATCTCTCCTTATGACCAGGGATGTAACGAAGAGTTCCAGAATGCAATGAAGAACTACTTCGAAGGAAATGCAACCTTAGACGAAGCATTAGACTTATTCTATACAGCAGTAATCGAGAAATATCCGGAATTATCAAGATAATTTGAAAACTATTATCTGAATAGACGGAAAATCAGGAGGAAGCCCGTGCCTGGCGGACGCAAGGAAGGCAGGCACGGGCTTTTTATGCCCAAAAATATGGGAAAATTGCAAGCCGCAGTGACAGTGCAGTGCTGACAGCAGGTTTGCAAGAAAGCCAGCTTGCTGTGAGCGCTGTATGAAAGGTGAAGCAATTAAGGAAAGAATTTTGCCGGAATAAGGAGGGATTAGCTTATGAAAAACAATTCAAAGGCGGTCAGATATAATAAATGGGGCTACATATTTTTAATGCCATTTATTATCGTTTATGTGGTATTTCAGTTAATACCAATGGCAACAACCATTTACAACAGTTTCTTTGAAAACTATATGTCGGGACTCAACCAGATTGGACCAAACTTCGTTGGGTTTGACAACTATGTCAAGTTGTTCAGCTCCGGGGATATCTGGATTTACGCAAAAAATACCATGATTTTGTGGATTATGTGTTTCATTCCCCAGATATTCTTATCTCTGCTGTTGGGGGCATGGTTTTCGGATGTGCGGCTGAAATTAAAGGGCGCAAGATTTTTTAAGACAGTCATGTATCTGCCGAATTTAATTATGGCATCTGCATTTTCCATGCTGTTTTTTACCCTGTTTTCAGATGGAGGACCTATCAACTCTATTCTGATGCAGATTGGCATTATTGATACTCCCTACAAGTTTTTGTCCAACGTGGGAAGCACCAGAGGGCTGATTGCATTTATGAACTGCCTGATGTGGTTTGGCAATACCACCATTCTTTTGATGGCGGGCATGATGGGAATTGATACCTCTCTTTTTGAGGCTGCGGAGGTGGATGGAGCTACTTCCACCCAGGTATTTTTCAGAATTACCTTGCCGCTGCTGCGCCCGATTTTAGTGTATGTAATGATTACTTCTTTAATCGGCGGTTTGCAGTTGTTCGATGTACCGCAGATTTTGACAAACGGAACCGGAGACCCGATGCGTTCCACTATGACCTTGATTATGTTCCTGAACAAACATTTATATAGTAAGAACTATGGTATGGCAGGTGCGTTATCGGTAGTATTGTTTATTATCACGGCAATCTTAAGCCTGATTATCTTTAAGGTAACCGGCAATGACAAGAGGAAGGGGTGATTGGTATGGAAAATAAAAATCAGGAAATGGCAAAAGGTCTTAGTATCCATGCCAGAAGAGCGATTGCATATGTGGTGCTCGTTATCGTAACATTTTTCTGTCTGTTCTGGTTTTATGTGCTGTTTATCAACGCCACCAGGTCCAACGGAGAACTGCAGTCCGGATTTTCGGCGATACCCAGCACCAATCTGATAAAAAACTGGACGAATCTTGTCAACGGAACACTGCCCATCTGGTCAGGACTTCTGAACAGCTTGATTATAGCAACAGCCAGCGCTGCACTGTGTGTATATTTCTCCACAATGACAGCCTATGCAATTCACGCCTATGAGTTTAAGGCAAAGAGAGTTATTTATACTTTTATCTTAATGATTATGATGATACCGACCCAGGTGACAGCTCTTGGTTTCGTACAGTTGGTTTCCAAAATGAAACTGGAGAACAGCTTTATTCCGCTGATTGTTCCCTCCATTGCAGTGCCGGTGACGTTCTTTTATATGAAACAGTATATGGAAAGCTCCCTGCCCTTATCTCTGATAGAGGCGGCGCGTATTGACGGTTCCGGTGAATTCCGCACCTTTAATACCATTGTACTTCCGTTAATGAAACCGGCGATTGCCGTACAGGCGATTTTCACCTTTGTAAGCAGCTGGAACAATTACTTTACTCCGGCATTGATACTGCATGATGATAAGAAAAAAACACTGCCGATTCTGATTGCGCAGCTGCGTTCCGCGGACTGGCTGAAATTCGATATGGGGCAGGTGTACGTGATGATTGCATTTTCCATTTTCCCTGTTATCGTGGTGTATCTGATTTTATCGAAACACATCGTACAGGGCGTGGCTTTGGGAAGTGTGAAAGGCTAAATACGTTCAAATTCCTCTTTTCAAAAAAACGCGAATGTGCTATACTTGTCCTAGTATTTGAGCAAGGTCATAGAAAATGATTTTGTAAATTGCAGGGAAGCTTAGAAGCAGTTACCGGAACGGCTGATAAGAAGGGAACGGTAACAGGAAAGAAACAGCGCATGGAGATATGGAGGAAGAGATGACAGAAAGCGGATTATGGATTTTTCTGATTGTATTGCTTGTATTAGTAATCATTGTAACGGTGATTGCAGTGGTGTCTGCAGTGTCAGGCGCAGCGGCAGCCATTGTAGATGAAGAGGACGAAGAATAAAATTTCATATGTGAAAAGAGGAGGCTCCTTAAAAATATTAGGGAACCTCCTTTTTTGTGGAAAAAATGACTTCTGTTGGAGAAAAATAACGCCGCTGACGCTGCAAAATACCGGGAGCGTTTTATTAAAAAAATATAAATTGCGCAAAAAATCTTGTTTTTTCGACAAAAAGACGTAAACTGAAACTACTGAAAGTGTGAATACAGGTATTAAAGCTGCGCCCCTTGGGGCGGTATGTTTCGAAGGATGAAAAATAAATCAGGAGGATGCGGAAGTGATTTCGAAGTTTAGTGTGAAAAAGCCATACACGGTAATTGTGGGTGTGATTTTGGTGGTAGTGTTAGGAGTTGTCTCTTTTATGAGAATGACTACAGATTTGCTGCCGGATATGAATTTGCCCTATGCGCTGGTGCTTACCACGGATGTGGGAGCCAGCCCGGAAGAGGTGGAAAGCGATGTGACGGCGCCCATTGAGTCGGCGATGGCAACCACTTCCAATATCAAAAACGTCAGCTCATCCTCCTATAACAGCTACTCCATGGTAATTTTGGAGTATGAGCAGAGCGCCAACATGGATTCTGTTCTGATAGAGATGCAGCAGAAGCTTGACCAGTTAGAGGGCAGCTTCCCGGACAGCGTGGGAACGCCTATGATTATGCAGATTGACCCGGATATGATGCCGATTATGGTGGCTTCGGCAGACATTGAGGGCATGAGTCAGGGGGAAATCTCCCAATATGTGGAGCAGGAGTTAGTGCCTGCCCTTACCAGCGTGGACGGCGTGGCGTCGGTTTCTGCCACCGGAACCTTAGAGGAATCGGTGCAGGTGACGTTAGACCAGAAGAAAATTGACGACTTAAATGAAAAGATTTTAGAGAAAATCGAGGAACAGTTTGAAGAGCCCCAGAAGGAATTAGATGATGCCGCAGAGGAAATCCAGAACGGAAAAGATAAGTTAGACAGCGGAAAAGAAGAGCTTGCCAGCCAGTTGGGGCAGGCGCAGAATGAGATGACAAACGGAAAAATTCAGGCGTTTGTGTCGGAGTCTGACCTGAACCAGAATTATACGATGCTTGCGGCAATGAAAACCCTGATTGAAAAAGCAGTGCCGGAACTGCAGGAAATTTATAAACAGGGAATGGAGCTGAAAGAGCAGATACAGACAGCCCAGGCGCGCAGTGACGAGAGCACCGCTATCTTAGAACAACAGTTAGACGACTTGGAAAACCAGATTACCGGAGGGACGGGAGATACGTCAGGAACCGGGACAGGAGACGCTGCCGGAACTACGGCGGGAACCACCGGAGGAACAGCAGGCATACAGGACAGCATTGCGGCTGCCCTGGGGCAGAATGCGGTGGACAGTGACCAGATAGATATGCTGAAATACCAGCTTTTAGAGCTGAATGCGTCCTTAAGCGGGCAGTGGTCGGAGCAGCTGGCGGCTTTTGACGTGAGCCTTTCTTCTGTTGAGGATATTCCCCAGGTGATAGCCACCCTTTCGGCGAAGCAGGTGGAAATCAATTCCGGCATTGCAGCTATTGAGGCGGCGCAGACTCAGGTGGCGGAGGGAAAAACCACCTTGGATGACGCCTATGTCACGTTAAATAAAACGGAAATCAGCAGCCTTTTGCAGATGAGCGATGCGGCGGCACAGTTAGCAGACGGAGAAAACCAGCTGGCGTTAGGGCAGGCTCAGCTTGACGAGGCGAAGCAGAGCGCAGAGGATGCAGCGGACTTAAACGCCGTCCTGACGGTGGAAAATTTAGGCGGGCTTCTGGTGGCGCAGAATTTCTCCATGCCGGCAGGCTATGTGCAGGAGGGAGACAGCTCCTACATGGTGCGGGTGGGGGACAAGGTGGAATCCACCGATGCGTTGACGGATTTGGTGCTGATAGATTTAGGGCTGGATGGAATCGAACCCATACGTCTCTCGGATGTGGCGGAAATCGAGGTGGTGGACAATTCTTCCGAATCCTATTCCAAACTCAACGGAAACCCGGCGATTATGCTTTCCATTGAAAAACAGACCGGGTATTCCACCGGAGACGTGACCAAGCGGGTAAAAAATAAATTTGAATCTTTGGAGAAGGAAACGGACGGACTTCGAATGACGATTCTGATGAACCAGGGCGTCTATATTGATATGATTGTGGAATCCGTGTTGGAAAATATGATTTTCGGCGCATTGTTAGCCGTTATCGTGCTGGCTTTGTTTTTGAAGGATTTCAAGCCCACTATGGTGATTGCCTGCTCCATTCCGCTGAGCGTTATTTTTGCCATAGTGTTAATGTATTTTTCCAATATTTCCTTAAATATTATTTCCCTGTCCGGTCTGGCGCTTGGAATCGGTATGCTGGTGGATAACTCCATCGTAGTAATTGAGAACATTTACCGTCTGCAGAAGGAGGGCTATTCCATCCGGAAAGCGGCGGTGGAGGGCGCAAGCCAGGTGTCGGGAGCGATTTTTGCATCGACCCTTACGACAGTCTGCGTCTTTGTGCCGATTGTGTTTACGGAAGGCATTACCAGACAGCTGTTTGTGGATATTGCGCTGACGATTGCCTTTACCCTGACCGCCAGCCTGGTTGTGGCGCTGACCTTCGTGCCTATGATGGCGGCGGGAATTTTGAAAAATACCAAAGAGGTCAAGGCGGGATTTTTTGAAAAATTAAGGGACGGTTATGTGTTTGTGTTAGGCAAAGCGCTCCATGTAAAGCCCCTTGTGATAATCGTCGTGGTGGTTCTTCTTGTGCTGAGCATGGTGTCGGCTCTTTCCCGCGGGTTTACTTTTATGGATATGAGCATGGAGTCGAACCAGATGACGGTGACGGTGGGACCTAAGGAGGAGCAGACGCTGACCTTTGAGGAACTGACAGAGCTGTCCGATGAGGTGGTGGAGAAAATTTCTGGCATCGAGGGCATTGAGGCTATCGGCGCCATGACAGGCGGCAGCAGTATGATGTCCTTAGGAGGCAGTGATGACAGCGTTACGATGTATCTGATTTTAGACGAGGATTCTAAGGTGACGGCAGGCGAGATTGCAGAGCAGATTGCGGCGTTGACCGGAGAGATGGACTGCGAAGTGTCGGCGGACGCCTCGTCATCTGATATGAGCGCCATGTTCGGCAGCGGTATCGCAGTGCAAATCAGTGGAAAAGACTTAGATAAGCTGCAGGAAATTGCGGCTCAGGTGGCGGTCATTGTGGAGCAGGCGGAAGGAACCGTGGACGTGGAGGACGGACTTGACGATACCACCCCCTCCTTTGCTGTTGTGGTGGATAAGGAGAAGGCGGCAGAATACGGCATGACCACAGCCCAGGTGTTCCAGCTTGTCTATGCTAAGATGGCATCGGATACATCGCCTACCACCATTACCACAGATTTGAAGGATTATAAAGTTTACATCAGGACAGAGGAACAGTCCGGTACGACCTTAGATGATATCAGAAAACTGACGTTTACCTATACGGACCGCATGGGAGAGTCGGAGGAGGTTGCCCTGTCGGATATTGCGGATTTTGAAGAGGGAAGCGCCTTAAACACCATTAACAGGGATTCCCAGAACCGTTATATCAGCGTTTCCGCCGGCATTGACGAGGAGCACAACGTAACGCTGGTAAGTAATGAGATACAGAAGGAGCTTGATAAATTGGAGCTGCCGGAGGGCTATACCGTAGCCATGACCGGAGAGGACGAAACCATCAATGAGGCGATGAGCCAGTTATACCTGATGCTTTTACTGGCAGTTATTTTTATCTATTTGATTATGGTGGCGCAGTTCCAGTCCTTCCTGTCACCTTTTATCATCATGTTTACCATCCCGCTGGCATTTACGGGAGGCTTCTTCGCCCTGTTTTTCACGGGAAATGAGGTCAGCGTCATTGCCATGATTGGATTTGTCATGCTGGCAGGTATTATTGTAAATAACGGTATCGTTATGGTGGATTATATTAACCAGCTCCGCAGGGAGGGCATGGAAAAACGGGAGGCGATTATCGAGGCGGGAAAGACCAGGCTCCGCCCAATCCTCATGACGGCGCTTACTACCATTCTCTCCATGTCCACTATGGCGTTAGGGCTTGGGGGCGGCTCGGAAATGATGCAGCCTATGGCGATTGTCACAGAGGGCGGACTGATTTACGGTACGCTGCTGACGTTGATTGTGGTGCCCTGCATTTATGATTTGTTTACCAGCAATAAGAGCATGGTGGAAGAGGAATTGTAAAAGTGCGCCGGAAAAATGTGGAATGGCGAAAAAAGTGCGCCGGAAAAATGTGATATATAGCAAAAAGTCCGCCAGAAAAATGTGATATATAACAAAAAGTGCGCCAGAAAAATGTAATCTTCATTGAAAAGTGCGCATAAAAAGTGTTATACTGCATATGATAAGAACGGTAAGAAATGTCCGGAGGTGTCATATGCAGCGTTTGGTTATGGAGCAGCTGCTCCAATGGAAAAATAAAAAGAACCGGAAACCTTTGATTATCCGCGGAGCCAGGCAGGTGGGGAAAACCTGGGTCATGAAGGAGTTCGGAAAAAAATATTTTAAGCATACTGTCTATATCAGCTTTGACAACAATGTGCGTATGAAACACGTGTTTGAGGAAGATTACGATATTGACAGAATCATTTCCGCACTTAAAATCGAAAGCGGGGCAAGGATTGAGCCTCAGGAAACACTGCTGATTTTTGATGAAATTCAGGAGGTGCCGAAAGCCCTTACCGCTTTAAAATATTTTTGTGAAAATGCACCGGAGTATGCCATTGTGGCAGCCGGTTCCCTGCTTGGGGTCGCCATGCACAGAGGAACTTCTTTTCCGGTGGGAAAAGTGGATTTTTTAAACCTTTATCCGCTGAACTTTAAAGAATTTCTTATTGCCTGCGGGCAGGAGGAACTGGTGTCCCTTGCAGACGCAGGAGATTATGGAATGATGAATATTTTTGCCAGTAAGTATACGAATTTGCTGCGTCAATATTATTATGTAGGCGGAATGCCGGAAGTGGTGCAGACTTATCTTGATACAGATGATATGACTGAGGTACGCAGGCTGCAGAAGGAACTTTTGATTTATTATGCCAATGATTTTTCGAAACATGCGCCTACAGAGACAGTACCGAGGATTCAGATGGTATGGAACAGCATTCCAATGCAGCTTGCTAAAGAAAACCGTAAATTCATTTATGGGGCAATGCGTGAGGGGGCACGGGCAAAGGATTTTGAACTGGCAATCCAGTGGTTAGAGGACTGCGGTCTGATTCACAAATCCTATTGTGTCAAAAAACCGGGAATGCCCCTCATATCTTATATGGAGATATCCTCCTTTAAAATGTTTCATCTGGATGTGGGGTTGTTAGCCGCCCAGGGGAATTTAGACGCAAGAACGCTTTTAGGGGGAAATGCGGTGTTTACGGAATTTAAAGGGGCGCTGACAGAGCAGTTTGTGGCACAGGAGTTTGCGGCAGCCGGAATGGAGCTGTATTATTACACGGCGGAAAATTCCAGCGGTGAGATTGATTTTATGATTCAAAAAGGAAGCTATATTATTCCGGTGGAGGTCAAGGCGGAGGAAAATTTGCAGGCGAAAAGTCTTCGCAGTTTTTGCAGGAAATATCAGCCGGAAATTGCGATCCGCACCTCTATGTCGGATTACCGCAAAGAAGAGTGGATGGTCAATGTGCCGCTCTATGGGCTGACAGCGTATATTGGGCGGATATCATAGAGATATACAGTGCACTAGGGAAAATGATAATGAGTGAATTTTCCGGAAGAAAAAACAGTTGACAAATAAAAAATCCCCACGTATGATAAGAAACAGAAGAAACCAAAGGTGATGAGAAAGAGGAGTACACATGCACTCTTGCCAGAGAGGGAAGCCCGCCGGCTGAAAGGTTTTCCGAAGAAAGACATGTGGAAGGTAGCTTTTGAACCGGAATGCAGAGAAAGCCCCGGCGTATGCAGGCAGAAGCATTCCCGCCCGGTTCCCGTTAGCGAACCGCCCGCTAAGCGTAAGATACGCCGGCAGGACAAAGGTCAGTTTACTGGCGAAACAAAGGTGGTACCGCGATAATGTCGCCCTTTGCATTCCATACGAGTGCAGAGGGCGTTTTTTATGCGCAGTCCCGCGCAAATAAATGATAAAGGAGAAATGATTATGTGTCAGAATTGCAGCAAAGAATTGGCAAAGACCTACGACCCGAAAAGCATTGAGGATCGTCTATACAAAAAATGGGAGGACAACGGTTATTTCCACGCAGAGGTGGACCGCAGCAAAAAGCCCTTCACGATTGTGATGCCGCCCCCAAACATCACCGGACAGCTCCACATGGGACATGCCTTAGACAACACCATGCAGGATATTTTGACCCGCTATAAGAGAATGCAGGGCTACAATGCACTGTGGCAGCCGGGAACCGACCACGCTTCCATCGCCACCGAGGTAAAAGTCATTGAGAACCTGAAAAAGCAGGGCATTGACAAGCGCGACCTGGGGAGAGAGGGATTTTTGGAGAAATGCTGGGAGTGGAAGGATGAGTACGGCAGCCGTATCATCAACCAGTTAAAGAAAATGGGTTCCTCCGCCGACTGGGAGAGAGAACGCTTTACCATGGACAAGGGCTGCTCCGACGCAGTGCTGGAGGTATTCGTAAAATTATACGAGAAAGGCATGATTTACAAGGGCTCCCGTATTGTCAACTGGTGCCCGGTATGTAAGACCTCCATTTCCGACGCAGAGGTAGAGCATGAAGAGCAGGACGGCTTTTTCTGGCACATCAATTATCCTGTAGTTGGAGAAGAGGGCAGATTTGTGGAAATCGCCACCACAAGACCGGAGACGCTGTTCGGAGATACCGCCGTTGCAGTCAATCCGGAGGATGAGAGATACAAGGATATTGTGGGAAAAACCTTAAAGCTGCCAATGACAGACCGGGAAATTCCGGTTATCGCGGACGCTTATGTAGACAAAGAATTTGGAACCGGATGCGTGAAAATCACCCCCGCTCATGACCCCAACGACTTTGAGGTTGGAAAACGCCATAATTTAGAGGAAATTACCGTTATCAATGACGACGCAACCATGAACGCCTATGCAGGGAAATATGAGGGCATGGACCGTTATGAGTGCAGAAAAGCGCTGGTGGCAGATTTAGAGGCGCAGGGGCTTTTGGTAAAGGTAGAGCCTCATTCCCATAATGTAGGAACCCATGACCGCTGCGGCACCACCGTGGAGCCTATGGTAAAACAGCAGTGGTTCGTAAAGATGGACGAGCTGATTAAGCCTGCGGTAGAGGCAGTGAAAAACGGAGACATCAAGCTTCTCCCGAAACGTATGGAGAAAACCTATTTTAACTGGACGGACAATATCCGCGACTGGTGTATTTCCAGACAGCTCTGGTGGGGACACCGGATTCCGGCATATTACTGCCCGGACTGCGGGGAGATGGTGGTTGCAAAGGAAGCTCCGGCAAAATGCCCGAAATGCGACTGCGACCATATGGAACAGGACCCGGATACCTTAGATACCTGGTTTTCCTCCGCATTGTGGCCATTCTCAACCTTAGGCTGGCCGGAAAAGACAGAGGATTTGGATTATTTCTACCCAACGGATGTGCTGGTGACGGGATATGATATTATTTTCTTCTGGGTTATCCGTATGATTTTCTCCGGCTACGAGCAGACAGGAAAAGCGCCGTTCCATACGGTACTGTTCCACGGTCTGGTGCGTGATTCCCAGGGACGGAAGATGAGTAAATCCCTCGGAAACGGAATTGACCCCTTAGAGGTCATTGACAAATACGGCGCTGACGCCCTGCGTCTGACCTTAATCACCGGAAATGCACCGGGAAATGACATGCGTTTCTACTGGGAGAGAGTGGAGGCTTCGAGAAACTTTGCCAACAAGGTATGGAATGCGTCCCGTTTCATCCTGATGAATTTGGAGGGGGCAGAGATTACAGAGCCGTCCCTTGCAGAGCTGAAGCCTGCGGATAAGTGGATTTTGTCTAAGGTAAATACCTTGGCGAAGGACGTTACCGAAAACATGGATAAATACGAGATGGGTATTGCGGTACAGAAGGTTTATGACTTTATCTGGGACGAGTTCTGCGACTGGTACATTGAGATTACCAAGACCCGTACTTACAATAAGGAAAATGACCCTGCCTCCGCAAATGCGGCATTCTGGACCTTAAAGACCGTACTGACCGAGGCGCTGAAATTGCTGCACCCGTTCATGCCTTTTATCACCGAGGAAATTTTCTGCACCCTGCATCCGGAAGAGGATACCATCATGCTGGCAAAATGGCCGGAGTACAAAGACGAGTGGAGCTTTGGGGCAGAGGAAGAAATGTTAGAGCACTGCAAGGATTTCGTAAAAGGCGTCCGCAATGTCCGCACCGAGATGGACGTTCCGCCATCCAGAAAGGCAAAAATCTTTGTTGTGGCGGAGGACGCTGCCCTGCGTGACACCTTTGCATTGAATAAAGAGGCCTACCAGAATCTTGCGGGAGCTTCTGAGGTGGCAGTACAGGCGGATAAGAGCGGCATCGGCGAGGATGCGGTATCCGTAGTGATTCCGGGGGCAACCCTTTACCTGCCGTTAGAGGATTTGGTGGACTTTGAAAAAGAAAAGGAACGCCTTTTAAAGGAGCAGGCGCGCTTAGAGAAAGAGCTTGCCCGTTCTAAGGGAATGCTTTCCAATGAGAAATTTTTAAGCAAAGCGCCGGAGGCAAAGGTGCAGGAGGAAAAAGAAAAGTTAGCCGGTTATGAGCAGATGATGGCTCAGGTGAAGGAGCGTCTTGCCCAGATGAACAAATAATCGGTCAAAAATTTAACAAAATCTGAGCGGTAACAAAGATTTCACTTGAAAAAGGAGCGGACTGCTAGTATTATAGAATGTAGGAATATGTTTTTTATTGTGAGTAAGTGTACACTATAGTTGATGTAGAATAGATATAGGGAGCACGATGGCTATGGCAACTTTACCAAAGGAAAAACCGATTATAAGAATTTCATTGGATGAGATGGAGGCATATATGCTGCTTCCTATGCCGGAAGAAGGGGAAGAGTATACAGTTCCTTTTGTGATGCAGGCATTAGGTGAACGCGGTGTTAATGCCGGGGTGAATCATGAGCAAATCGCCCAGATGGTATCGGAAGAGATATATGAGAGGGAGATTCCTGTGGCAAAGGGAACCAAGGCAGTGGACGGTGTGGATGGATATTATGAATATAAATTCAGCACCAGCTTTGACAATAAGCCCCAGGTGCTTCCGGACGGCTCCGTAGATTACTGGTCCGTACATTCCATCGAGTCTGTGGTGGAAGGGCAGATTATCGCTGTGTATCATCCGCCTATTGCAGGCTCGGACGGTATCAACGTAAAGGGAAAGCTGATTCAGGCAAAGAAGGGCAGGGACCAGCTCCCCATCAAGGGCAAGGGCTTTGAGCGCCAGCCGGACAATATTACCTATATAGCCTCCATGGATGGAAAGATTGAGATGCAGAATGACCGTATTCTGATACTTCCGATTTATGAGATTTCCGGCAATGCGGAGATTACTCTGGGAAATATTGATTTCCGTGGAGACGTAGTGATTCACGGCGGCGTGGAGAGCGGCGTCAGCATCCGGGCAACCGGCAGCGTTACCATTGACGGTGTTGTGGAGGCATGCAGCATAGAAGCGGGAAAAGACGTTATTTTAAGAAGCGGAATGTTAGGCGGCAACAAAGCCTCTGTTAAGAGCAAGGGGAATATTACGGCGAAGTTCTTTGAGTTTACCAAGATTGACTGCGACGGTGATTTGCAGGCGGATGTTATGATGGACTGCAATGTAAACTGTCAGGGAAAAATCATTATGAACGGTTCGAGGGGCAGTATTATCGGCGGCGAGATTCATGCCATCCAGGGCGTGGAGGTTACCAGCCTTGGCAACGACGCAGAGAAAAAAACCGAGGTTACCGTGGGCGCCAGCGGGGATGTATACAGCAGGCTCCGCGTCCTTGAAAAGAAAATCGAGGCTACCGCAGCGAATCTGCATAAGATAGAGACAGGTCTCAAGCAGTTTGATGCGTTAGAGTCTGAGCGGGGCGTCAGTTATGCTAACGACCCAAGACGTATGCAGCTGCTCCGTATCAAAATCAGGGATACGGCAGTCCTCGCCAGTGACAGGGAGGAAGAAAAGAAGCTGCGCCGCTTAGTGGAGCGTGCCAGAGGAGCCTGCGTTTCTGTACTCAAGGAGGTATATCCCGGCGTCATTATCCGTATCGAGGATTTACGGTTTGACCTTCGGAATGTGGGAAAATCCGTGGAGTTTTACAAGCTCAGCGACAAGATTTCGACCCGTCCCTGCTATCAGGGTGTCGAATAGGGAATGTTTTTGCGATAAGAAAAGAAAAACTTAAGAGAAATTTACTTGATTTTAAACACCACTATATTATAATGGGTAAGGAAATAATATAGTGGTGTTTCTATGTAAAGAAGAGGAAAAAAAGATGATAAATTTTGAAGAAGAATTAAAGAATTTTAAACCGAGTTTAGAAGTAGAGGAAGCAGAGCAGGCAATTTATAATCATGAATTGACGGATATGACCGACGTCCTGAGAGAAATCATGCGTGAAGCAAAGAAAAACGACTAGAGCAAATAGAAAAAGAGGGAAAACATGGAGTGCTACAACTGCGGTGCAAAATTAGGCAAGGGGAATATTTGTCCGAATTGCGGAATTAATGTAAAGACATATAAGAGAATTATGAGGGCGTCCAATGCCTGCTACAATGACGCTTTGGCGAAGGCGGAGGTCAGGGATTTATCCGGGGCGGCGGAATCCTTGCGGACCAGTTTGAAGTTTAATAAATTAAATACAGATGCCAGGAACCTGTTAGGACTGATTTACTTTGAGATGGGGGAAGTGGTGGAGGCGCTGACAGAGTGGGTTATCAGCAAGAATTACCAGCCCGGAGATAACCGTGCGGGGCACTATTTAGATGAGGTGCAGAATAACCGCGCCAGCTTAGAGAGTATTAACCAGACCATCAAAAAATATAATCAGGCTTTGCTGTATTGCAAGCAGGACAGCCGGGATTTAGCCATTATCCAGCTGAAAAAGGTGGTGGCGTTAAATCCGAAATTAGTCCGGGGACATCAGCTGTTAGCGCTGCTTTATATTCAGGAGGGCAAATATGAGCTGGCAAAGAAAGCTCTGCGCAATGCGGGGAAAATCGATTCCAATAATACCATTACGCTGCGTTATCTGAAGGAAGTCAACAGCAAAATGCGGGAGAGCAATCCCAAGAAGAATAAGAATGAGGAATTGATTTCTTACCGGAGCGGAAATGAAACGATTATCCAGCCCAAATATCTGAAGGATAATTCTGCCGTCGGAACGATTGTCAATATGGTAATCGGTATTGTCATCGGTGTGGCAATTACCTGGTTTCTGTTAGTGCCGGGGGTAAGGCGGCAGGTACAGAATGAGGCGAAGGCAGAGGTTCTGGCGGCAAACGATACCATTTCCTCGAAAAACCAGAACATCAGCTCCTTAGAGGCGCAGGTGGATGAGCTGACGAAGCAGGTTTCCGCCGCCAAGGGAGATGAAGAGAGTGCCAAGAACCAGATTAGCAGTTATGACCAGCTGGTACAGGCGTATGCAGCCTACAGCGAAGAAAATATTGAGGCTGCCGGGACAGCGCTTGGAAATGTCAACGAAGAATATTTAAGCGACGAGGCAAAGCTCATCTATGACACCATCAATGCCAAGGTCAATGCGGAGTACATCACGGCGCTCTATCAGGAGGGCTATAGCGCTTACAATGCGCAGAATTTTGAAGAAGCCATTCCAAAACTGGAGAAGGTCGTGGAATTAGACGAGACCTTTGAGGACGGTTATGCGATTTATTATCTCGCCCAGGCGTTAAGGAAGAATAACGATTTGGAGACGGCAAAGACCTACTACCAGAAAATCGTGGAGCTGTATCCGGGCACGGAGCGGGCGGCGAATGCGCAGAATTATCTTAATATCGAAGAATAAAAGAAATGGAGTTTCACTAAGGCGCTGTAAAAAGCACACCGCCTAAGAGAAACTAGCCATTTCTCGAAGAACGCAAAAGCGGCGTTCTTCCCCTTGGCTGCGAGTGGGGGGAACTAGCCATTTCTCGAAGGACGCAAAGGCGGCGTTCTTCCCGTGGTGGTCAAATTTTATGAAAAATATATATCACAAAAGACGTCTGTTTGAATAAATGGGCGTCTTTTGTTTTATCTATATGGGGTGGAAAGTTTATTGGTATGGCTGACGGACGCCCGGTGTGTGGGGAATGGAAATGCTTTTTTTGTTCCCAGATAAAGAAAATATTTCCGCAATGAGACAGGAAAGGAGTACATATGGAAAATTATTATGAGAGAGAGAAGGGCAGCCTCACGGTGGTTATGCCGCGGGAGATTGACCATCATCAGGCGAATCAGCTTAGGGTGGAGACGGACATGCTGATAGAGGCATATCATGTGAGACACCTGGTGTTTGATTTTTCACAAACGGAGTTTATGGACAGCTCCGGTATCGGGGTGATTATCGGCAGATGTAAAAATCTGGGCTACCAGGGCGGAGAGGTTTCTGCGAAAAATCTGAACGGCCGCATTCAGAAGATATTTTTAGTCTCAGGACTGCAAAAAATCATAAAGGTAGAGGAGAACTGACATGCAGAATAAAAATCAGATGAAACTGGAATTTGATGCCCGTTCCGTAAATGAGGCATTTGCAAGAATGGCGGTGGCGGCGTTTATTGCGGAGGAAAATCCCACGTTGGATGAGATTTCGGATATCAAGACCGCTGTCTCTGAGGCGGTGACAAACGCCATTATTCACGGTTATGACGACCCGGAGCAGAAGGTGGAGGTTACCTGTAAGATAGAGGGCAGGAATGTGGAAATTGTGGTGGAGGATAAAGGAAAGGGCATCGCGGACGTAAAGACCGCCATGGAGCCATTTTATACCACGAAGCCGGAGCTGGAGCGTTCCGGTATGGGTTTTGCCTTTATGGAAGCCTTTATGGACGAGGTGCAGGTGGTTTCCGCTCCGGGACAGGGGACGAAAGTGATGATGCGCAAAAAAATCGGTGCATAGAGGTGGAAGCATGGAGCGTTTCGCAGAACTGATACAACTGGCACACGAGGGGGATAAAAGCGCCAGGGATACGCTGGTGTCTGAAAATTTAGGATTGGTGCGCGCCATCGCAAGGCGGTTTGACAACCGGGGACATGACAGGGAAGAGCTGTTTCAGATAGGGTGCATCGGGCTGATGAAGGCAATCGACAAATTTGACCTTTCCTTAAAGCTGGCATTTTCCACCTATGCGGTTCCCGTGATAACCGGGGAAATCCGCCGTTTCTTAAGGGACGATGGGATGGTGAGGGTCAGCAGGACCTTAAAGGAAAACGCTTATAAAATCTATAAGGCGCGGGAAGTGCTGTGCCGGGAATTAGGAAGAGAGCCGTCCTTAATGGAGGTGTCGGCAGCCACGGAGCTTTCTTCGGAGGAAATCGTCATGGCAATGGAGGCGAGCCGGGAGGTGGAGTCCATTTATCAGCCGGTCTATGAGAAGGACGGGGACGAGCTTTTGATGATTGACCAGATATCCTGCAGTGAAAGAGAAGATTTTACCAGGGAAGAGCCGGAGAAAGAGGCGGTATTAAACCAGATGGTGATAGAACAGCTTTTGGGAATGTTAGAGGAGCAGGAGCGGAAATTGATAGAGCTGAGGTATTTTGAAAACAAAACCCAGGCGGAGGTGGCAAGGGAGTTAGGGATGAACCAGGTGCAGGTCAGCCGTCTGGAAAAAAAGATTCTTCTGCGGCTGAGGGAAAAAATATAACTGGCGGAAAAGTGTGCTCTGTGAAAAAGTGCAGTTTGCGGGAGAAATATAACCTGGGGAAAAGAGAGTTCTGTGAAAAGTGCAGTTTGCGGGAGAAATGTAAGCTGGAAAATATAGGTGGGGGTTGTGTGGAATGGAAAAGAATGGTACATTTTATTTGAGTATATTTTGGCTGCGGACGGCTGTTTTTGATATAAAAAACTTATAGTAGAGAAAAACAGGAGAGAAAACGATGGAAAAGAGAAGATACGAAACCTATATTTTTGATTTATACGGGACGCTGGTGGATATTCATACGGAGGAAGAAGCGGAGGCTGTATGGGAAAAATTGGCGCTGTTTTACGGATATTATGACGCCCTATATGAGCCGAAGGAGTTACAGCAGGCTTTTCGGAGCCTGATTGCCGGGAAAGAGGCGGAGAAGAGAAAGGAAATGCAGTCCGGGCAGGGCAGGGAGGCGGACGCCCACGAGGCGTTTCCTGAGGTTGAGATTGAACAGATATTTTTGGAGCTGTTTGAACGGAAGGGCGTGGAGGCGGATATGACACTTGCTGTCCATGCGGGACAGTTTTTCCGCATTCTTACCACGGAATACATAAGGCTTTACGATGGGGCGAAGGAGCTGCTTGCCGCTTTAAAGGAAGCAGGGGGCAGGCTTTATCTGCTGTCGAATGCCCAGCGGATTTTTACGGAATATGAGCTTCATACTTTAGGAATTGCCTCCTATTTTGAGGATATTTTCATTTCCTCCTCCTGCGGGGTGAAAAAGCCGGATGAGCGTTTCTTCCGTATGCTGTTAGACAAGCATCACATAGATGTGTCAAAGGCAGTCATGATTGGAAATGACATGAACAGTGATATCCGCGGGGCAAAACAGGTGGGACTGTCTGCATTTTATATTCATTCCAACATATCGCCGGAGTTAGAGGGAGAGCCGGAAGCGGACGAGGTGCTGCTTGAAATGGATATGAAAGCGGTAAAAGAAAGGCTGCTAGTGTAAATATCAGGGGAGATTTTGCCGATAAACAGGGTAAAGGTACTAATTGTCGCAAGTTATGACAGGAGGAATGAGTTATGTCAATCAGTATACAGGCGCAGGGAATGTTTTCCTTAAGACCGGAAGAGAACCAGAATGGAATTTTGGGAGGAAAGAAAACCGTATTTGCGGGAAACTTAAATCTGGCGGATGACCCCATTGCCCAGAAACGGAAAGAAGCTCAGGAGAAAGCGTTCCGTCTGGTAAAAAATGCATGGGAGAACGACCAGGAAGTGGAAAAATCGGTAAATTCCATGAAAGACCATTACTACGGGCTGCAGGCGGAAAATGCGGAGTACGGAAAAGAATTAGATGATGTCCATGAGGACGAGAAGGTGCTGCAGGAGTTGTACGGCGTGGCGGAGGATTCCGAGGAACAGCAGGATTTAGAGCTGTTAAAGAAACGCCAGGACTATTATAACCGGGTGGGAGAAGCCCCCACAGAGGAAGAGTACAAGCGGTTGGCGGAAATCGACAAGAAGGGGCTGACGGAATACCAGGAGCGGGCGTTGGGACTTAACAGCCGTGCCGCCGCTGTGAAAAAGAAGATAAACGACAATAAAGAAATGATGCAGGTGGACGTTGCCAACGTAAAGAGCATTTTGTTGGAAAAGCTGAAATCAGACCCCATGGTGGACGCCCAGAAGGCGGCGGAGGAAATCAATCAGGCTGCCAATGATGAGATTATCGGCATGTTAAAGCAGGACGCCATGGATTATATCGACGAGAAGTTAGAAGAGGCGAAGGAGCAGGCGGACAAGAAAGCCGAGGAGAAGGAAGAGAAGGAAAAGCTTCAGGAAGAGATAGAGTTAAAACGGGCAGTCCAGGAGGCAATGATAGAGCAGACAAAAGAAGCCGTGGACCGGGCGAAAGCCAAGGAACAGCAGCAGGATGCCCCTGACATGGATTTTGACGAGATGTTAGACCTGACCCGCAACAACCCGGCTGCCAGCGACGTACAGCAGGGGCTTGCCGACATTAAAAACAGTATGAAATTAGTGGAAGCGGACTTAAAGGGAATTAAGGTGGATGAGGAAGTGTAAGCCTGTCTGTGACAGAGAAAAAGAGGCTGTCGCAAAAGGAATTCTTTTCAGAAGAATTTCCATTTTGCAGCAGCCTCTTTCTATAGCTTTTCTGACAGACGGAAATGATTTTTACGGACGGTGAGCAGTCCGTCGCGCTGCATTTTACCAAGCTCATGGGAGAGGGCGCTGCGCTCCACACTCAAGTAGTCCGCTAACTGCTGCCTGTTAAAGGGAATGGTAAATTCCGGGGAGCCGCAGGAAGCAGCCTGAAAAGAGAGATAGGAGAGCAGCCTGCCCCGGATGGTTTTCGGGGTGGTATGGAAAATACGGCGGGATAAATTTAAGTTTTTCTGGGAGGAAATCCGCAGCAGATTGCGGATTAAGGCTGCATGGTGGGGGCAGGCGGCAGGGCAGGAAACGGTGATTTTTGCCGCGTTTAAGAACAGAATTTCACAGTTTTCTGCAGCGAGGACGCTGACCATCAAAGGCTCTCCCGGAAGCCCGGCGTAGGTTTCCGCAAAAACCCTGCCGGCTCCGATATTGTCTAAAATGCTCCGGTTTCCCCACAAATCATCATTGATAATCTGCACGCTGCCGGAGAGCACCAGCCCGAAACGGGTGACGGTGGTTCCGGCGGCATAGATGACAGCGTCTTTTTCAAAAACTCTGGTTTCCGCCCCAAGGCAGTTTAGCATGGAGCGGATATCTTCTGCGGTACACCCCGAAAACAGGGTGGTCTTTTCTAAAAAATCATAGTTCATGGAAATTCCTCATAATGAAATTTTTTTTCAAATAAAAATTATTTTGTGGTTATAACAACATACTTTTCCCGGAAATTTTATTATACTTGGCAGGTAAAGTCAAGAAAACAGAAAGGGAAGAGGGAATATTTATGATTCGGAGAATTATACAGATTAACGAGGAAAAATGCAACGGCTGCGGTCTTTGCGCCGCTGCCTGTCACGAGGGGGCTATCGGAATGGTGGAGGGCAAGGCGAAGCTGCTCCGGGACGACTACTGCGACGGTTTAGGAGACTGCCTCCCCGCCTGTCCCACCGGGGCAATCACCTTTGTGGAGCGTGAGGCGGCAGCCTATGACGAGGCAGCTGTTTTAGAAAATAAGAAGAAAAAAGAAGGGGCAGAGGAAAAGACGCTTCCCTGCGGTTGTCCCGGCAGCCAGTCCAGGGAAATCAAAAGGGCAGAGTCCTGTGCAGCGCCTGCAGCAGGAGCGCAGCCCTCAGAACTTCGCCAGTGGCCCGTGCAGATAAAACTTGCCCCTGTCAACGCCCCTTATTTTGAGGGAGCAAACCTTTTAATTGCAGCAGACTGCACCGCCTATGCCTACGGCAATTTCCATCAGGATTTTATCCGGGGAAAAGTCACCTTAATCGGCTGTCCGAAACTGGATGAGGGGGACTACAGCGAGAAGCTCACAGAGATTATCAGCAGAAATAATATTAAAAGCCTTACCATCGTGCGGATGGAGGTGCCCTGCTGCGGAGGAATTGAACACGCAGCAGTGACAGCCCTAAAAAACAGCGGAAAATTCATTCCCTGGCAGGTGGTAACCGTCTCTACCGATGGAAAAATCTTAGATTAATAAATCTCAGCCTAACCAAATAGAATTGCCCCGAAAAAGGCGCTGCGTACAAAATGCAGCGCCTCTTTATTTTATCGCTGACGGCAAAACTTTATACAATATTTCAAAAATGTACAACTTTCTTAAGAAAGACTTGCTAAAATATAAAAAAAGTATTAAAATCAAATGGTCAGCTGGTCATACCAGACTGGGAGTATATTCTAATTTTAAGGAGGAAACAGTTATGTTATTCCAGATTTATGGCGATAATGCCATGTATCAGTTAATCGGCTGGGTACTGGTATTTGCAGGACTGGTTATCTGCAATGAAATTGCCCGCCGCACGAAGGCAGGAGGCGTGTTCTTTTTCTTAGTTCTGCCGCTTGTACTTACGGTTTATTTCATTGCCATCGCAGTGGGCGCAGCAAACGGAGCGGAGTGGGCAGTGAACAACCAGACCCATGTATATATGAACGGATGGTTCCATTATGCGAAGCTCTATGCAGCGGTAGCAGGCTGTATCGGCTTTATGATGATTAAGTACAAATGGGGCATTGGCGCAAAGGATTGGTTTAAGCCGTTCCCCTTTGTCATTGTGGCAATCAACATTTTAATTGCAGTAGGCTCTGATTTCGAGTCTGCCATCAAAGGTGCGCAGGCGTTGGAAGCGACTGGCTCAAGATACTGGCTGTCTAACGAGGGCGTATGGCTCTACGGCGGATGGTGGAACTGGGTAAACGGTATCGCAGGCATTTTAAACATCTTCTGTATGACAGGATGGTGGGGCATTTACTCTTCCAAGAAAAAAGACGATATGTTATGGCCGGATATGACCTGGTGCTTTATTGTTGCCTATGATATCTGGAACTTTACTTATACATACAACAACCTGCCGACTCATTCCTGGTATTGCGGCGTTGCGCTGCTGTTAGCGCCTACTTTCGCAAATGCGTTCTGGAACAAGGGCGGTTGGATTCAGAACCGTGCCAATACGCTGGCAACCTGGTGTATGTTTGCACAGGTGTTCCCGTTATTCCAGGTGGGAACCAAGTTTGCTGTACTTCCGGTGCTTTACGGTGACGAATGGACCAATGGCTTAGAACTGTCTCAGGCGGCGCAGCCTGCCTATGCAAATCCGACAGCACAGGGAATTGTAGCGCTGTTAGCATTGGCTGCAAACGTTATCTGTATCGCAGCGATTATCAAACGTGCTGTTGAACAGAAGAAAAATCCGTACAAGAACGAGATTTTCACCGACCAGAAGGATTTCAAGATTGCAATGTCCCGTGCAGAGGGCAAATAAGTATATTTCCGGCTTAGGAAAGAAAAGGGGGCTGCCGCTTAGCGGTGGTCCTTTTTGAGTATGATGGAGAAGATATCATGTGGCAATGAGAGAAAGAGGAAAAGAAAATACAGGATGATGAATGAGTGATTGAGGCGCTTGCTCAGGTTCAAAACAAGGATTGTGATATAAAAATGTTATGGAGAAATAAGAATAATATAAAACCAGGTTATATAATGTATGAAAATCTTGTATAAATATGGCATTGACTTTGTCGAAGGAAAGGACTAAAGTAGCTTAGAACCATTAAATACTTATGGAAAAGAGGGATTTTGTTATGAATGGTTTTGTTATTATTATTCTTGCTGCAGTCGTATTAATCTGCGGTTACATTTTTTACGGACGGTTTCTTGCAAAAAAATGGGGCATTGACCCGAACGCAAAAACCCCTGCCTATACAGAGGGAGACGGCGTGGACTATGTTCCGGCAGATACCAACGTGGTGTTCGGTCACCAGTTTGCCTCCATCGCAGGGGCAGGACCTATCAACGGACCGATTCAGGCGGCGATTTTCGGCTGGGTTCCGGTGCTGCTGTGGATTTTAATCGGCGGTGTATTTTTCGGAGCGGTACAGGATTTTTCTTCCATGTATGCATCTGTAAAGAATAAGGGAAAATCCATCGGCTATATCATTGAGAAGTATATCGGAAAAACAGGAAAGCGGCTGTTTCTGATTTTTACCTGGCTGTTTTCCATTCTGGTTGTGGCGGCTTTCGCAGACATTGTTGCAACCACCTTTAACGGCTTTGACGCAGAGGGAGCAAAGGTTGCGGCGGACGGTGCGGTTGCAACCACATCTCTCCTGTTTATTCTCTTTGCCGTGGGGCTGGGAATGTTCTTAAAATTTACCAAATGCCCGACCTGGGTGAATACAGTGGTTGCCATTGCGCTTTTAGTGGCTGCCATTGCCATCGGCATTAATCTGCCGATTTACTGTACCAGGGAGTTCTGGCTGCTGTTTGTGTTTGCCTATATCCTGATTGCCTGTGTCACTCCGGTGTGGGCGCTGCTCCAGCCAAGGGATTATTTAAACAGCTACCTGCTGATTGCCATGATGTTAATGGCGTTTGTGGGAATTATCATTTATCAGCCGGCGATGAACTTAGCGCCATTTACGGGATTTAAGATTGTAAGCGGCAATACCACTTCCTATTTATTCCCGACCTTATTTGTCACCATCGCCTGCGGTGCGGTATCCGGCTTCCATTCTTTGGTTTCCTCAGGAACCGCTTCAAAGCAGATTAAAAATGAAAAGGCAATGCTTCCGGTATCCTTTGGAGCCATGCTGTTAGAGAGCTTCCTTGCAGTAATTGCATTAGTCTGCGTGGGTTATGCAGCAACCTCCGAGGGACTTCCCGGCGGAACTCCGGCACAGGTGTTTGCCTCTGCCATTGCCACCTTTTTAACAAAAGTCGGGCTTTCCGAGAGCGTTTCCTATACGCTGATTACCCTTGCAATTTCTGCTTTTGCCCTGACCAGCCTCGACTCTGTGGCACGTGTGGGACGTATTGCATTCCAGGAGTTTTTCATAGACGAGGATAAGGAAATGAGCAAGGCCGCTAAGGTGGCATCCAATACTTATTTTGCAACGATTATCACACTGGTGCTGTCCTTCCTGCTGGCAAAGGTGGGCTATGCAAGCATCTGGCCGCTCTTTGGTTCGGCAAACCAGATGTTGTCTGCGTTAGCGCTGATTGCCTGCGCCGTATTCTTAAAGAAAACAAATCGTCAGGGCATTATGCTCTGGGGACCTATGTTTATCATGCTGGCAGTTACCTTTACGGCGATTGTCATAAAGATTGTGGAGCTGGTATCCTCGCTTGCCGTTGAGTTTGCAGCCGGAAATGCGTTACAGCTGATGTTTGCCGTGCTGTTATTAATTCTTGGAATTATGGTGGCAGTGGAAGGCCTGAAAAAATTGTTTGAGGGCAGAAAAGCAGCTTAGCAGTGATTTTGTGATAACTTTAGGCTTCGGCAGAATATATTAGATACAAAAAAGGATTTTTTTATGCCGGAACAAAGATTTAGCAGGGAAACAGAAGCCTATCTGCATACTTATGAGATGATTTTGGAGGAAATGATACAGGGAATGACGGAGGCGGAGCTGTCGGACAGTATTTCCCATAATTTTATCGTCCAGATGATACCCCATCACCGCGCTGCGATTCAGATGTCCCGGAATGTGCTTCAATACACGGACAATGCCGCCTTAAGACAGATTGCAGCGAATATTGTGGAGGAGCAGACCAGGAGTATTGAGCGTATGTGTGAGATTGCCGAGGGCTGCGGGCAGCTTCGCAATTCCACGCGGGAGCTGGCGGTCTACCAGCAGAGGATAGACCGGATAAAAAACGTTATGTTTTACCAGATGAACCATGCAGCGGCGACGGAGCGGATTGACTGTGATTTTATGAGGGAAATGATACCTCATCACGAGGGGGCGGTGCGGATGAGTACAGTTACCCTGCAATATCCCATCTGCAGGGAATTAAAGCCTGTGTTAGAAAGAATCATCATTTCACAGGAAAGAGGCATCCGGCAGATGCGAAGACTGCAGCAGCAGATAAATTGCGGAAGGCTTTGATAGGCATTTAAAAGTTGTCAGGTATTCCTAACGGCAAAAGAAAAAAAGAGGCGAAAATGTGGAAAAAGAGACATTTTCGCCTCTTTTTATGTATAAAAATTGGAACATGTACACAACTAATTTACGAAAAGTTTTTCGAAATGATATAATGTCGCCAGACATGATATGCGCCGAAGTGCGCAAAGGTCACCCACGGCGAATGCCTTGTGCGGAGAGTTGAAAAGATGAAAATGGATAGGAGAATGAGGAAATGCAAAGGAAAAACTGGGTAAGAAAAGGTATCGCATTTCTGCTTTGCCTGGCGCTTTTGTCAGGGGCAGTGCAGATACCGGAGACAACGGTCTATGCGGCGGAGGATGCGTCCTTTACCTTTACGGAAAACGGACTGACCTTTAAGGCAGCGGACGATACTGCCACAACGGCGGCGATTCAAAGCGGAGCGGATTTTCCGGGAGGTGATTTGCCGGACAGTGTAACGTATGAAGGAAAAACCTATCAGGTGACGGAGGTTTTGGGCGGAGCGTTTTCCGGCTATTCAGGAAGCATTACAAAGCTGCCGTCAGGGCTTACCGCCGTTAGATGGTGGGCATTTAAGAATTGTACCGGATTAAACCTTACAGCATTGCCGGAGGGTATTGTGACTGTTGAGCAGCAGGCATTTTATGGGTGCACCGGTCTGGCATTGACTGAACTGCCGGAAGGCATTACCTCGATTGAAGCATCGGCATTTCGCGGGTGCACCAGTCTGGCATTGACCGAACTTCCGGAAAATCTTACTTCGATTGGAGCATCGGCATTTTCCGAGTGCACCAGTCTGGCATTGACCAGGCTGCCGGAGGGCATTACTTCTATTAAGCAGGGGACGTTTTTGAATTGCAGCGGTCTGGCATTAAACAGCCTGCCGCAGGGTGTGACCCAAATCGAGAAGTCTGCGTTTTCCGGCTGTACGAATCTTGCGTTAGACAGTCTGCCCGATACGGTTACGGAGATAGGGGAAGGGGCATTTTATAACTGCAGCAGCATGACATTAAGCAGTCTGCCGGAGGGAGTGACCGAATTGGGGAACTCTGTATTTTGGAATTGTACGAAAATTACCATTTCCAAACTTCCGGCAGGTCTTACCAAGCTGGGAGAGTATACCTTTAAAAACTGTAGCGGACTGACCAGTATGACGATTCCCGAAGGGGTGACGGAGCTTCCCTTTGAAGTATTCAGGGATTGTATTAATCTGGTGACGGTGTCGCTGCCGGATTCCCTTACCACCATTGGCAGTCAGGTGTTCCAGGGCTGTTCGAGACTGAAAATCACCAGTCTTCCGCCTAATGTAACGCAGGTGGGGTATCAGTCCTTCTGGAAGTGTACCTCCATTGAGTATATTGCGCTGGGAGACAATATTTCCGAGTTTTCGGGACAATGTTTTGCTGCTCCCTACCCTGATTTGATTGTGTCTGAAAATTCCACCACAAAAGCTACCTTAGAGGCAGCCACCAGAAAACAGGGGGATATCGTTACCACATGGAGCGGCACCCAGGAGGGATTGGATGGGGAAGCTTCAAGCTATGTCAATGAGAGCCTGACGGTAGAGGGAGATTTGACGTTAGCCTCCGGGAAAAAGCTGGTGATAACCGCTAACGGAACCATGACCATTACCGGAAATCTTGTGGTGGAAACCGGCGCTCAGGTTATTATTGATGTCGGTGGTACCCTGATTGTAAATGGCACGATTGTCAATAACGGAACGATTACCAACAATGGTACGATTATCAATAACGGAACGATTACCAACAACGGCGTGATATCTACCTCCAATGGGGAGCTTTCCGGCACGGGGAATGTCACCGGAAATGAACCGCTGACCGGGAAAATTACCGTAAACTCCTATACCGGACATTATGATGGAAAGCCCCATGCTGCCATTACAGAAATTATCGGCACAGAAGAGGGGGATATCATATCCTACAGCACAAATTATGAGGAAAATCTGGGGAATCCGGAAAACATCATCTGGAGTTCGGAATGTCCTATGTATACCACTGTTGGCGATACAAAAAAATCGGTTACGGTAAAGGTGGAGCGCATCAAAAACGGAGTGCAGAGTGTGGCAGCTATTGTCACCGCAACGGTTGTAATTGTAAAATCGGAGTTGGAAATTGTAGAGCTGCCGGAGACTTCTCCGGTAACGGAAGGGGATACGTTAGAGAAGTCACAGCTTACCGGAGGAAAGGTGGTTATCAAGGGAACGGATACCGAGGTGACAGACGGCGGTTTTTATTGGAGTTCCTATGAACGGCAGAGGGTGCTGCGGCTGACAGACAGCGGAACCACCACTTACAGCGTTTATTTTGCACCTGGTGATTACATGAGCATGAGCAGCGTGACAATGCAAAGTGCGCTTTCGGTGCAGGTCAACGAATGCTTCCATGAAAATACAGAACGGGAGCGCCGGGAGGGAACGCCTTCCACCTGTATCGAAAAGGGCGCAACGGAGGGGATTTATTGCAAACAGTGCGGCAGGCTGTTAGAGGGAAATGAGGAGCTTCCCCTTGCAGAGCACACCTGGAATGATGGAGTGGTAACCTTAGAGCCTACAACGGAAAGCACCGGGGAAAAAACTTATACCTGCAGCGTCTGCGGGAAAACCAGAACGGAAACGCTGCCGAAAGCAGAGAGTAATGCACCGGGGGACAACGGCGGTGACGGCGGGAACAGCGGCACGGAAGGAGATAACGGCAATTCCGATGGAAATCAGACTTCGGCAGAGACGCCCGTTATTACAGAGAATCCGGCGGACGGAACCTATGGTTATCAGGAAGAGGCGGTTTTAAGGGTGGAGGCTGCGGTATCTGACGGAGGAACCCTCAGCTATCAGTGGTATCAGAATAGTACCTGCAGCACCCGGAATGCCGTGGCGATAGGCGGGGCTGTCAGCAGAGAGTACCGGGCTTCTACAGGTAAGCTGGGAGTCATGTATTATTTCTGTAAAGTAACTAATACCAATCCGGAGGCAGCGGGGGAAAAGGAGGCTTCTGCCGACCCCCGGATTGCCGAAATCACAGTTGTGAAGGCGGCGAATCCCATTACGAAGGTGGATGAATATAAGAAAGCCATCGGCAGTAAGGTCACATTAAAGGCGGCCGGGAAAACTACCTATAAGGTAAAGAATAAGAAGATAGCCACTGTGACGAAAAAAGGAAAGGTCACCTTTAAGAAATACGGAACCACCACCATCACGGTAAAGGCGAAGGGAAACGCTTATTATAAGGCGGCGACGAAAAAGATAAAAATTACGGTAACGCCGAAGAAGGTTTCCATAAGCAAGGCGGCGTCCCAGAAGGCGAAAACGATGGTGGTTCGCTGGAAACAGGATAAGAGCGTCACAGGATACCAGCTTTCATATTCCGCAAACAGCAAATTCAAAGGCGCTAAAAAGGTTACCGTCAAGGGGGCGAAGAGCAATTCTAAGACAGTACAGAAGCTGAAGGCAGGGAAAAAATACTATGTGAGGGTCCGCGCCTATAAGAGAGTGGGCGGTAAAACCATTTACGGGGAATGGAGCAAGACAAAGACGGTGAAGATAAAGAAATAACGACGTCCGGAAACGCACGGTTGGAAGTATTGAAATTATTTGTCGAAATATGCTATAATAAGCAATAATACACATATTGCCAAATCAGCGCAAGGAGGAGCGGAAATGGAGCTTTTTGAGGAATTAAAGAAATTAGGTGTGGATGTGGACGATGCACTGAGGCGTTTGAGCGGGAAGGAAGATTTGTATAAAAGACTTCTCGGACTCTATGTGAAAACCATAGAGGAACAGTATGTAAGCCCGGATTTTTCGGCTGCCGATTATCAGCAGGAGATTGCAAAGGCACACAGTATCAAAGGCACATCCGGCAATATTTCAGTGACCCCTATGTATCAGGCATACACCAAAATTGTGGAACTTCTGAGAGCCGACGACCCGGAGGGAGCGAGAGCGGTTTTATTAAAGGAGATTTTACCGCGGCAGAATGAGATTGTTGCCTGCATCCGGAAATACCAGTGAGAAATGAGAGAGAAGTAGGAGAAATAGCATGAACGAGGATTGTAAAAAAATACTGATTGTAGATGATTCTGAGATTGATCGGGAGGTGTTAAAGAGCATTCTTTGGGACGAATTTCAGGTAATGGAAGCGGCGAACGGCTATACCGGGTTAGAGATTATTCTTTCGCAGAGAAATGAGATAGACGCCATTCTGCTGGATGTTTCCATGCCGGTATTAGACGGTTTTGGCGTGTTAGGGGTTATGCAGCAGAACAATATCAGAGAGATTCCCGTATTTTTGATTACAGCGGAGGCAACAGAGGATAATGTAAAGCGTGCGGTAGAATTTAATATTTCAGAGTTTATCAAGAAGCCCTTTGACCGGGAGGAGATACTGCGGCGTCTGAAGGAAAAGCTCAGAACCATAGAGTACATGGAGCTTTCCGAAGAAGATGTGATGGCGACCAGAAGATATATTTATAATTTTAAAGAGCTCTATAAAAAGTATCTTGTGAATTTTAACAAGGATACCGGGCATTACACACGTATGGTTGGGCTGATGAAGATTCTGCTGAACAGATACGCGGCAAATACCATGGGCGTCCGGTTAGGGGCAGAAGAAATTGAGGTTATCAGTGAGGCGGCTTTTTTCTGTGATATTGGATTTATGCTACTGCAGGGAGGTCTGCGGGGAAACAGCCGTGAAGAGATGAACGGGGAGCAGTATCAGAGCCACACTGCACTGGGGGCGGAGCTGGTACGACTGAATAATACAAAGCAGTGCGAGTACTTTGTTTCGGTTTGTGCGGATATGTGTGAGAGCCACCATGAGAGATACGATGGGGGGAGGGTTCCCTAACCGGATTGCGGGAAAGAACAACTCTATTTACACGCAGATGTGCCGTCTGGTAGACGAATTTGATTATCTCTACTATAAATATAAAGAGCACAATGAGCTGCAGTTTGACTTTGTGCTCGGCACTCTTACTATGGACAAGGGAGCAGTCAGCCCGGAGGTGCTTTCGCTGCTGGCGGACAGCAAATTTAATATTGTAATGTACTATAGTATGAAAGAATAAGGGCAGCTGCATCAGGCGAAGGTACGGAAGGAAGTGGGGTTATGGCAGATGTGCTGTTTTATCAAAATTATACGCCGGTTGCAGATGTCTGCACCATGGCGTTTTGTATCATTAACTGGCTGTTGCTGCGTTCTACATATACCATCAAGCAAAAAAACCTGACGATGTTCTGGTGTGCTAATTTTTTTATGACGCTGGCGGCGTTCTCGAACATAGCATTCCATGAGCTTGTAAAGATACTTTCGGAAAAATATGTTGTCTGGACTTATATCAGCCGGGACGCCGCTTATATTTCCATGATGCTGGTTTATGCAATTTTCAGCAGTTATGTTGAAAATCTTGTGGATTTGGAGCAGAAAAAGAGGAAATATTTTAATGTATTGCTTTGGGGCGGATTTGGCGTCTTTGCGCTGTGGGAGGTGATGACGCCGTTTACAAGGCTGGGCTTCTGGATTGATTCGGAACTTCGGATTCATCAGAATTATTATCTGGATGTGTTTCGGTTTTCCTATATCTATAATACGGTGCTGATAACAGTATTGATGATTTCGAACCGCCGTAAATTTATCACGAAGGTGTACCATTGTATCTGCCGTGTAATGCTGGTTTCTCTTACAGTAATGGTGCTGCAGTCGCTGCTTTTAAGCACCTCATACTGTTGTATTTCTTTTACCTTTCCGATTATAGCGGCAATGTTTCTGTTCCACTATAACGGATATGATGTGGATACCGGTACGCTGGATGCGAAGGCTTTTGACGCCTATATCCGGGATATGGGGGATAGACCTTTTTCTATGGTATGTCTTCATCTGCAGAATATCAGAAGCGATAATATCAAAAAAATGTCGGAGGATTTTTTCCATTTCAATGAGAAGTTTTTCCGGTCTTACTGTACCTTCCGGCTGAGAGACGATAAAATGGTGGTTGTTTATGAGGACGCTAAAAATAAAAGCGTCCGGGGCGGTACGGAAGCTATTCTTGAGGAATTCAGGGCGTTGTACGACAGATACCAGATGGATTACCGCATTGTATTTCTGCATTCCCAGCAGGCGTTGGTGCAGGGGATGGAATATCTGGCGTTAGATGAATTTATTGAGGAGAGGATGCCTGTCAATACGGCATATCACTGTGAAAAAGAGGATGTGGACGGGTTTCTTAAGGCAGCCTATATTTTAGAGGAATTGCGGGATATACACAGAAAACAGGACTTAGAGGATGCGAGGGTGAAGGTGTACTGTCAGCCGGTGCTTGATACGATAACAGATACCTTTTCTTCGGCGGAGGCGCTGATGAGGTTAGAGCTTCCGGAATGCGGCATGGTATTTCCGGACCAGTTTATTCCGTTGGCGGAAAAGCACGGTTATATCCATACCTTAAGTAAAATTATTCTGAACAAAACCTGCAGGCAGATTCTTGCCTTAGAGGAACAGGGGTATCAGCTTGATAGGGTATCCGTGAATTTCTCAATTATTGAGTTGAAGGACAGGGATTTCTGTGATGATGTTACGAAGATTATTTCGGACAGCGGACTTCCCTTTGAAAAGATTGCGATTGAGCTGACAGAAAGCAGGAACGAAAAAGATTTTGAGAACGTCAAGAACATTATGACAAATCTGCAGGGCTTGGGCGTGAAATTTTATCTGGATGATTTTGGAACCGGATATTCTAATTTTGAGCGGATTATCGGTCTGCCCATTGATATTATCAAGTTTGACCGTTCCCTTACCATCTTGGCGGGAAAAAATGAGGAATCAAGGCTTTTGGTAGGAAGCTTTTCCGATATTTTCAAGAAATCCAATTATCAGATTTTATTTGAAGGCATTGAGGATGAACGGGACGAAAACCAGTGTAAGAAAATGAATGCACAGTATTTACAGGGCTACAAATATTCCAGACCGATTCCCATGGAGGAATTGTCACGGTTTTTGAAAAAGACAGGGTGATGGCAAGATAATTCTTGCAAAGAGAACATATGTTTGCTATAATGAGGACATCTAGGAAACGAAAAGGAGGACTTTATCGTGGAGCAGATGTCCTTATTTGATGACAGAAAAGTAAATGCGCCTTTAGCCAGCAGGCTGCGTCCCAAGAGCCTGGCAGATTTCGTGGGGCAGGAGCATCTTCTCGGACAGGGGAAGATGCTGCGCCAGCTGATAGAACGGGACCAGATATCGTCCATGATTTTCTGGGGCCCGCCGGGAGTGGGGAAAACCACCCTTGCCAGTATTATTGCCGGGCAGACTAAGGCGGAATTTATCAATTTCAGCGCAGTTACCAGCGGCATTAAGGAGATAAAAGAGGTCATGGCGCAGGCGGAGAATGCCAGGAGGATGGGGATTCGCACCGTGATGTTTGTGGATGAGATACACCGCTTTAACAAGGCGCAGCAGGACGCCTTTCTTCCTTTTGTGGAGAAGGGCAGTATTCTGCTGATTGGAGCTACCACGGAAAATCCCTCGTTTGAGGTCAATGCGGCTCTTTTATCCCGATGCAAGGTGTTTGTGTTAAAGGCGCTGACGGAGCAGAATCTGGTGCAGCTTTTGAGACATGCTCTGGAAGCCCCGGAGGGCTTCGGCAGCCAGCGGGTGCATATGACAGAGGAACAGCTTACCGCCATTGCCAGGGTGGCGAACGGAGATGCCCGGACGGCATTGAATACGTTGGAAATGGCAGTGTTGAACGGGGAGATTGCCCCGGATGGTTCCATCACCGTCACCAATGAAGGGATGGAGCAGTGCGTCAGCAGGAAATCTCTGCTTTATGATAAAAATGGGGAAGAGCATTATAATTTGATTTCCGCCCTACATAAGTCCATGCGGAACTCTGACCCGGATGCGGCAATTTACTGGATGCAGCGGATGTTAGAGGGCGGGGAGAATCCGCTTTATATTGCAAGACGGCTGATACGCTTTGCCAGTGAGGACGTGGGGATGGCGGACAGCGGGGCGCTGCAGGTGGCGGTGGCGGCGTATCAGGCATGTCATTTTAACGGAATGCCGGAGTGTGATGTGAATCTGGCACATGCGGTTACTTATCTCTCCATGGCGCCTAAGTCCAATGCACTTTATACGGCGTGTGAGGAAACGAAAAAGGAGATACGCACCGGACGCACAGAGCCGGTTCCGCTTCATATCTGCAATGCGCCCACGAAGCTGATGGAGGAATTGGAGTACGGAAAGGGCTATGAATATGCCCACGATTATGAGAATAAGCTGACGAAAATGCCCTGCCTGCCGGATGCTCTGGCTGACAGAACCTTTTACCGTCCCACCACTCAGGGAAAAGAGAGGGAGGTGAAGGAGCGGTTAGAGGAAATCCGGCGCTGGAAGAGAGGGGAAACAGAGTAAGCACTTTTTGGTCAGGGAGAGAAAAGATTCCGCTGCAATGCTCCCGGAGTCTGCCCGTACCGCTCCTTAAAAACCCGGTAGAAGGTACGGAGGCTGTTAAAACCGCTGGCATAGCAGACGTCGGTGATGGAGAGGTCGGAGTGCGTCAAAAGCCCCATAGCATGTTCGGCGCGGAGACGGTTGACATAATCTGACAGGGAACAGCCGAATTTCTCATTGCATACATGGGAAATGTGGTATTTGCTGTAGCCCAAGTCGTGGGAGAGGGAGGACAGGCTGACGGCTTCGGTAAAATGGGAATTGAGGTACTCTGCGATTTTCTGGCAGAGGTCCTGTTTTTCCGGGGTATGGGGCAGCAGGGTGAGCTGCTCTAATAAAAAGTTTAAAAAGACGGTGAGATAACCCTTTAGCAGGCGGGGATTTTGCAGGTTATTTCCGGCATAATCCACCAGCTTTGCAAGCGTATGGGAGAGGTCAGGAAACCCGGCTATGTTGTTTAGAAAAGGGGTACTGGGCATATTGGAGAAAAAGTCGCTGTGGTAGTCCGGCAGTTCTCTGGTATCAAAAATCAGCATCAGGGCAGTGGAGGCTTCAGGGGTGTGGGTCTGATGGATGGTGTCGGGGAAGGTGACGGAGAGGTCGTCTTTTTTTAAGAGACGGGCTTCTCCGCCGATGGTGACTTCCAGGGCGCCATCGAGGACGTAAAGGATTTCTATCTGACGGTGGATATGCGGGGGGCAGGTGTTGTTATGGGTGAGTTTGGCGGTCAGGGGGTCTTGGCGGTTTTGGTAGATGATGGGCATGGTGGGGGGCTCCTTTTTTTTTCTATAAGTAGATATCTTTATAATTGGGGGGGAGGGCTGATGGGGGCTGATGGGGGCAGATGGTGCAAAGGCGGCTCTGTTTTTGTTCCGATGTACGGAGATAAGATGTTCTAAGAAATCTGTATTTAGGTTGTGGGGGAGGGACGTGAACGGTACAAAAGCCGCCGTCCGTGGCGGCGTTGTACCTCACCCAGCCGTCCGTGGCTGGGTGTCACTGGGTATTGGACAGATTTCTAAGAACATCTAATCTCCTCCCATAGTCACAAAAACAGAGCCGCCTTTGCGCCATCTGCCAACTACAGGTTTTTGACAGCCCTCCGTTTAGAATTTTAAAGTTATTATATTAAGTTTATGATATATATTCTATAGGAAAAAAAGAGGGAATGCAAGGTTAAAGGAATAACAGAACGCAATATTTGGCAATAAAATGATTGGGAAAGATATAGAAAACGCAATTTTTATCTATTATTATAGAGATAAAGGCGGGGATGACTTGCGGAAGGTGGGGCGGATTGTGTTTTCTGATATTTTTGGAAGTATGGGAGGAACACGGGTGCCATGCAGGAATGGGGATAAGTGAGAACTTGCTGGAAAAGGGGGAGTAAGTGGAACTCGTTGAAAAAGAAAATCAGGTTTTGGAAAGAAGAACGGTTTAGATGAAGGAGGATTTGGATATGGGGAAACAGATTTGGATTGCGGATAAGGGGGACGGGACTTATAGAAATCCTGTTTTGTATGCGGATTACTCGGACCCGGATGTGATACGGGTGGGGGAGGATTATTTTATGACGGCATCCAGCTTTTGCAATGCGCCGGGGCTGCCGCTGCTGCATTCTAAGGATTTGGTGAATTGGAAGGTGGTAAATTATATTTTGCCGAAGGTGCCGACGGAGCGTTATGACAAGCCGGTGCATGGGTGCGGGGTATGGGCGCCGTCGCTTAGGTATCATGAGGGAGTGTTTTATGCCTGTTTTCCGATGCCGGATGAGGGGATTTATATGTGTACGGCGAAAGACCCCTTTGGGGAGTGGTCAGAGCCTGTGAATATTCGTCCGGGTGCGGGATGGATTGACCCCTGCCCGTTCTGGGACGAGGATGGAAGGGCTTATCTTGTAGCGGGTGTGGCGAAGAGCCGGATTGGTTACAAGAGCGTGCTCCATATGGTGGAAATGCAGCCGGACGGCATGGGCTTAATTGGTGAGGAAGTGAAGATTTTTGACGGAAACGAGAATGACCAGGTGACCATTGAGGGACCGAAAATGTATAAGAGAAACGGCTGGTACTATATTTTCGCTCCGGCGGGCGGTGTGAAAACCGGATGGCAGACGGTGCTCCGTTCTAAGAATGTGTTCGGCCCTTATGAGTACAAGGTTGTGATGCGTCAGGGGGACAGCCCTGTCAACGGACCTCACCAGGGTGCATGGATTGATACGGTGACGGGGGAGGACTGGTTCCTTCATTTTCAGGATGTGTATGCAGCGGGAAGAATTGCGCATTTGCAGCCCATGAGCTGGAAGGAGGACTGGCCCATTATCGGCGTTGCCAAAGAGGGGAATGACTATGGCGAGCCTGTGATGGAATACCGCAAGCCCAACGTGGGAGTTGTGAAAAGTGATATTTTTGAACCGGAGGCTTCGGATGATTTTTCCGGCGGCAGCCTGGGGCTTCAGTGGCAGTGGAATGCCAATCCGAAGGAGGGCTGGTATGAGTTAAAAGACGGAAAACTGTATTTGAATGCGATGGCTGCTGAGGCAGATACTGCTTATGGAAACCAGCCCAATCTCCTGCTGCAGAAATGGCCGGCGCCGGAGTTTACCTGTGTGACGAAGTTAGACTGCAGGGAGCTGAAAGAGGGCGACTGTGCCGGAGTGATTTCCATGGGAATGGAATACGGTCTGTTAGAGATAAGACGGGACGGAAATGCGCTGAAATTAAATTTTGTAAACGGTGTGCAGAAGTTTGGGAAGATTTTGGAGGAAAACACGGAGGAAAGCAGCACAGCAGTTGACACGTTAGACGCCGCCAGCCAGAGTGTTCTCTATGTGAAATATGAGGTAAAGAAAACAGGAATCCGTGATTTGAGCGAAAAGGAAAAAGGCTTCCCGGAGGAGACGGTGACGATTTCCTACAGCTTAGACGGAGAGAATTATAAAAAGGCGGGAAGCATGATTTCCGTGCCGGGACGCTGGGTTGGCGTAAAAAATGGTGTGTTCTGTATGCGCAAGGAGTCAGGTGAAGGCGGAAGGCTTGCGGTGGAATATGTGGAGTACGAAGTGTGAAAAGAACTTCAGGATTTGCAAAGCAAATTTTAACTTGCAAAGCAAGTTTTGCTCACAGCAAGGGCTGTAGCATGAAAAAAGGATTTCATGCGCTAAGAAGTTTTTTCACACTGAAGAACGCAAAAGCGGCGTTCTTCGCATTTTGGATACAAAAAGAAAGAAGGTGTTTAATTATGGAAAGAACATATGAGAATCCGGTGCAGCGTGGATTTTTCCCGGACCCGTCAGTGGTGCGCGTGGGGGAAGATTATTATATGGTAAATTCTACGTTTCAGTATTTTCCGGCTATAGCAATCAGCCATTCGAAGGATATGGTGCACTGGGAGTTAATCGGTCATGCCATCACAGACCCGGATGACCTGGATTTGCAGGATATTAAGGATTCCCACGGTATCTGGGCGCCGGATATTTCCTACAGCAACGGGCGTTTTATCATTATGGCGACCCTGCGGTTAAACGGAGACGGAAAGAGGGATAACAATGTGCTGCGCCGCCAGCTGGTAATGTCCTCAGAGAAACCGGAGGGACCTTACACGAAACCCGCATGTCTTGAAGTGGACAGCATTGACCCATCTCATTTTGTGGACGACGACGGAAAACATTATATGGTCATCAGTCCGGGCATTAACTTAGTGCCGCTGTCCGATGACTGCACCAGAATTATCGGAGAAAAAATTCCGGTCTGGGAAGGCACCGGGGAGCGCTGCCCGGAGGGTCCCCATATTTTAAAGCGGGGCGAATATTACTATGCCATCCTTGCAGAGGGCGGAACAGGCTATGGACACGGCATTAACGTGGGGCGTTCCAAAAACCTCTTTGGACCTTACGAAGCGTGCCCTTACAATCCCCTTATGCGCCAGTTTGACCCGGAGGCGCCGATACAGCGTACCGGTCATGGAAAACTGATTGAAACTCAAAACGGCGACTGGTGGATATACTATCTGATGGGACGCCCCAACCAGGGACATTACACCACCATCGGCAGGGAGTCGGGGCTTGACCCGGTAACATGGCTGCCGGACGGCTGGTTTATCATCAATGACCGCAAAGGTCCCAGCACCACCCAGACGGCGCCGGATTTGCCAGAGCACAGTTATCCGAAGTGGACCAGGGACGATTTTGATGAAGAAACCTTAAACGTAAACTGGGAATTTGTCCGCAACCCCGCAAAAGGCAGCTATTCCCTCACCGAGCGTCCCGGCTATTTCAGAATCTGGACGAGAGACGGACAGCTCAACGAAATCCGTGCCAAAAACACACTGGTGCGCAGAGAGCAGGAGCTTTCCTACACCGCCTCCACAAAGCTTGCATTTTATCCCTCCAAAAACGGGGAGCAGGCAGGTCTGACCTGCTACTACAGCACCGCCACCTACGCCAGATTTTCTATCTGTTACGAAGAAGGCAGAAAACTCCAGCTGGTCATCAACCGTAACCACGGAGAAGAGCTGATAGCGGAAGTCTCCGACATCAAAGAACAGGAAATCTACCTGAAAGTAGTAGTAGAAAAACTCACCCGCAGATTTTATTACAGCTATGACGGCGAACAGTGGACCTTAGCCGGCATATTGGAAAACTGTATCTATCTCTGCGACGAGGGAGTCCCCGACGACCCCAAACGCCACACCGGAACCCTGGTAGGCATCTACGCCAACAACGGCGGCTGCGGCAGCCGCATCCCGGCAGACTTTGACTACTTTGAGTACATAGATTCCTAAATAGAAAAAGCACATTTTTATTCATCCCATAACGAGGCAGCCAGACAGAGGAAATCCCATCTCTGTCTGGCTGTTTTTTATAAATCTAAACAACACCCACCCTCCCGACATATGATAATAGTGAAAACCTAACCATATGAAAGGAGCATTTTGAATGGATGAAAAATCCGTCTTTATCATAATACTATCTGTCATACTTCTGGCATGCCTTGCCCTCATTTTCTATTTCCTGCACCGCCAGAAAAAAAGCAAACAAAAGGTCCGCAGCATGCCCTGGGACAAAAAACGCCGTCTGTTAAATGACCTCGCCTCCCCCTTTGGATTTGCGTATATACAGGAAGAAGACGTATTCACCGGAAAAATTGACGCCTGGCAGAGAAAAAGCGGCTATGAGGCATTGTTCGATAAAGCGGCAGCCCATGTTCACATGATTTTCGACGCCTTCCCGGTTTATTTTGATTATGAGGGACGTACCTGGCTGGTTGAATTCTGGAAAGGACAGTACGGCATTAATACCGGAGCGGAAGTGGGAGTGTACCACGCAGACCGGATTGTGCCGAAAGAGGAACGGGAAAAAGAACATTTTGAGGCAGTGGATGACGAGGAAATGCCGTTGATTTCCTATTGCCTGGAGAAAAAGAAAAAAAGCATGTACTGTATGAAATGGAATCACTGGTGGCTTGCCTCTTTCCGCATGGGGGAATTCAGCCACCCGAAGGATTTGCAGCTTATGACCACGCTTACCTTCCAAAATCCCCAGCTGGCAAGAAGCTTTTACGAGGGAATTCAGGACAGCGGATGTCCGGGAAACAAATTCCGGCTTTGCTGCAATGAGGTACAGCTCCGCATGGACTGGAGCGACAAGCATGGATTTTTCAGCAGAATATACCGCAGCTTTATCCAGCTGCAGAATAAACTCTGCTGCCTGCTGTACCGCTTTGTGACACATCCCTTCGGCTGTACGGTGGATAAGCTGCTGTTTCTCTATTTCCTGTTTCCCCGCTGTTTCAGGAAAATGCTGCAGATTTCCAGCCATGGAAAGAGGCGGCAGGAATGAGCTGCAAGACAAGGATACAAAAGGCATACGAAGGGGCAGTGCGGCTGCCCCTTGACGAGTGCAGCAGATATGTGTTAATCAGCGATTGTCACAGGGGAACGGGGACGGTCTATGATAATTTCCTGAAAAACCGCCATTTGTATCTTGCCGCATTGGAACATTATTACCGGAGAAATTTTTTCTACATTGAGTTGGGGGACGGGGAGGAACTCTGGGAAAACCGGGACAGAAACCAGATTCAGACCTACCATGAGGATGTGTATTGTATGCTCTGCCGTTTTAAGCAGCAGGGAAGAATGCTGCGGCTGTTCGGAAATCATAATATGGAGTTGAGGGAAAAACAGAAGAAAGGGACGGAAACCGCAGAAAATTACCGGAGAAGGCGGGAGAACTGCGAAAATTTCCTGAAAGAGGATTTAAAGGAGAGCGTTTTGTTGGAAAACCGCAGCGGCGGCAGGGATATCTGTCTGATTCACGGACACCAGGCGGACTTTTTTAATTCCGTGCTCTGGAAACTGTCACGGTTTCTGGTGCGTTATGTCTGGAAGCCTTTGGAGCATTTCGGGGTAAATGACCCCACCAGCGCTGCAAAAAATTTTAAAAAGCAGAGCAGGTATGAGCGCTGTATGGCGGAGTGGGCGGAGGAAAAAGATATGTACTTAGCAGCGGGGCATTCTCATCGTCCGGCGCTGCCTGGTGAGGGAGGGCTTTACATTAATACCGGGAGCTGCGTACATCCCAGCGGTATTACGGCGGTGGAAATAGAGAATATGAAAATGACGCTGGTAAAATGGCAGATGTCCACCAGACCGGACATGACGCTGTTTGTGGAACGGGTGGTGATTGCGGGACCTGTTGCGGTGGAATGAGGAAAAATAGGTTGATTTTTGAGAGTGACGGGGATAACATGAAAGGCAAGGCGGGCTTTGCTTTTAAGCTTTGCCCATCACATAAACGTACCGGAATGGAGATTAAGATGGAAAGAAAACTGGAATTGGTAAAAGGGCGTCCGGAGGACGTGAGAGGGAGACTGGAGAAGGAAATCAGGGTATATGATTTGCTGGATTCACTGGGGATTGCTTATGACAGGGTGGACCATGAGGCGGCAGAGACGATGGAGGCGTGTCAGGCGATAGACGAGGTGCTCGCCCCGGCGGTGATATGTAAAAATTTATTTTTATGCAATGCGCAGAAAACGAAATTTTACCTGCTGATGATACGGGAGGATAAGAAATTCAAGACGAAGGAGATTTCCCATCAGATTAACAGTGCAAGGCTGTCTTTTGCCCCGCCGGAGTATATGGAGAAGTATCTGGATATTACGCCGGGCTCAGTCAGCGTGATGGGGCTTATGAATGACAGGGAGCATGAGGTGACGCTGCTGGTGGATGAGGATGTGCTGAAGGCGGAATATTTCGGGTGTCATCCATGCATCAATACGTCGAGCCTGCGGCTTCGGGTGGAAGATGTGTTTGGAAAATTTTTGCAGGCGGTGGGGCATGAGTATACGGTGGTAAGGCTTGGCATGGAAGAATAATATTTGAAAAACGATAAGATTGTGTTTTATAGAGGAATTTTTTCCATTTTAGAGAAAGAGATTACAGCATTCAACAGAATTGTAATTTTCTCCTAAATCCGCTATACTAAGGAAAGAGACTTTAGTATAGCGGATTTTTTATGTGGCGTTATGGAAACACCATTTTCAGGAGGCAGTTATGGCAGGAAAGGTTGCGATTGGCATACAGGATTTTGCAGATTTAATAGAGAAAAAATACTTTTATATTGATAAAACACCATTTATCAGGGAGTGGTGGGACAGCGGCGACAGTGTCACGTTAATTACCCGTCCGCGCCGTTTCGGAAAAACCCTTAATATGAGTATGGTGGAGCAGTTCTTTTCTGTAGACTATGCGGACCGTGGGGATTTGTTTGAGGGACTTTCTATCTGGCAGGATGAGGAATACCGGAAATTGCAGGGAACTTATCCGGTAATTAGCCTTTCTTTTGCCAGAATCAAAGAAACAAATTATGCCACCACCAGAGAAAAGATTTGTCAGATACTGACAGATTTATATGTAAAATTTTCCTTTTTGAAAGACAGTGAGGCGCTGACAGATACGGACAGGGCATTTTTTGACAGGATTTTGTCGGTAGAAATACGTGACAGTGATGCAACTTCAGCGCTTTATCAGTTGTCTAATTTTCTGTACCGTTATTATGGGAAAAAAGTTATTATTCTGCTGGATGAATATGATACGCCAATGCAGGAAGCTTATGTGGATGGATATTGGGAAGAACTGGTTGCATTTACACGAAGCCTTTTTAACTCTACTTTTAAGACGAATCCTTGGTTGGAGCGGGGCATTATGACAGGGATTACAAGGGTTAGTAAGGAGTCGATTTTTTCTGATTTGAATAATCTTAAAGTAATAACCGCCACATCTGATGAATATGCTACATCCTTTGGATTTACGGAGGAGGAAGTCTTTTCTGCTTTAGATGAATGTGGACTAGGAGAGGAAAAGAAGGAAGTAAAGCGTTGGTATGATGGTTTTGTTTTTGGGAAACATAAGGATATCTATAATCCGTGGTCAATTTTAAATTTTTTAGATACAAAAACATATGCAACCTATTGGGCGAATACCAGTTCTAACAATTTAGTAGGAAAATTGATACGTGAGGGAGGGCGTGATACCAAGGAAAAACTGGAATTGCTTCTAAATGGGGAGACGATACGGACACCGATTGATGAACAGATTGTGTATAATCAGCTAGACCATAGCGAGGAGGCTATTTTTAGTCTGCTTCTCGCCAGTGGCTATTTAAAGGTGCTTGCATATGATAGGATGGAACTGCTTGCCCCCGGACGGGAGCAGATGTATGAGCTTGCATTGACGAATTATGAAGTAGAGCTTATGTTTGAGGGAATGGTTCGAGGATGGTTTTCAGAGGTAAGACGGGATTATAATGACTTTATTACAGCATTGCTGCAGGATGACATTGATGCGATGGAAGAATATATGAATCGTATTGCTTTACAGATTTTTAGTTATTTTGATACCGGGAAAAGGCTGTCAGGGGAGGAGCCGGAGCGTTTTTATCATGGATTTGTATTAGGGTTGCTGGTGGATTTACAGGACAGATATATCGTTACCTCCAATCAGGAAAGTGGTTTTGGCAGATATGATGTGATGTTAGAGCCGAAAAATCCGAAAGAAAATGATGCCATTATTCTGGAATTTAAGGTTTTTAACCGCAGGAGAGAAAAAAGCCTGGAGGAGACGGTGCAGGCAGCTTTAGACCAGATAAAAGAAAAAGGGTATGCAGCCCGTCTTATTGCAAAGGGAATACCGGAAGAGCATATCCGTAGTTATGGTTTTGCATTTCAGGGAAAGAAAGTATTGATTGGATAATTTAAAAATAATCAGAAAATTTTAGCACTCACCACTTGACACTGCTAACAAACCGTGCTATAACACAGTTAAACAGAAAAAACAACAGATTTCAAACCACCCGCCACATGAATTTCTGCAAAACTGCATATCTTACATTCATGCGGTGCAGCTTTGAAATACACCGATAGAGCAAGAGGGAGGTACGCTTATGAACATTCAGAAATTTACCCAGAAATCCGTAGAAGCCATCAATGACTGTGAAAAGCTTGCCTACGAATACGGCAATCAGGAAATCGAGCAGGAGCATCTGCTGGTCGCTTTGCTGCAGCAGGAGGACGGGCTGATTTTAAAGCTGATTGAGAAAATGGAAATCCAGAAGGAGCATTTTATCGACAACGCCAAACGCCATTTAGCAGCCAGAGTCAAGGTGTCCGGCGGGCAGGTGTTCGTAGGACAGGATTTGAATAAAGTATTGATTCACGCAGAGGACGAGGCAAAGCAGATGGGAGACGAATATGTTTCCGTGGAGCATTTGTTCCTCTGTTTGTTAAAATACCCCAATAAGGCATTAAAAGAAATTTTCAAGGAATATGGCATTACCAGAGAGCGCTTCTTACAGGCATTGTCCACCGTAAGAGGCAATCAGCGGGTGACTTCCGATAACCCGGAGGCAACCTACGACACTCTGGAAAAATACGGTTACGACATGGTGGAGCGGGCGAAAAAACAAAAGTTAGACCCTGTCATCGGACGTGACGCGGAAATCAGAAATGTAGTTCGTATTTTATCCCGGAAAACCAAAAACAATCCGGTGTTAATCGGAGAGCCGGGCGTCGGTAAAACAGCCGTTGTGGAAGGCTTAGCCCAGAGGATTGTCCGGGGAGACGTGCCGGAGGGGCTGAAGGATAAAAAATTATTTGCCCTTGATATGGGCGCATTGGTTGCCGGAGCAAAATACCGGGGAGAATTTGAGGAACGTCTGAAAGCAGTGCTTGACGATATTAAAAATTCGGATGGACAGATTATCCTGTTTATCGACGAGCTGCACACCATTGTGGGAGCCGGAAAAACCGATGGAGCCATGGACGCAGGGCAGCTGTTAAAGCCTATGTTAGCAAGGGGTGAGCTGCATTGTATCGGCGCCACCACCTTAGATGAATACAGGGAATACATTGAAAAAGACGCGGCATTGGAGCGCCGTTTCCAGCCTGTTACCGTGGACGAACCGACGGTGGAGGACACCATTTCCATTCTCCGTGGCTTAAAGGAGCGGTACGAGGTATTTCATGGGGTAAAAATTACAGACGGCGCCTTAGTTTCCGCAGCGGTGCTTTCCAACCGTTATATTTCCGACCGTTTCCTGCCGGATAAGGCAATCGACTTAGTGGACGAAGCCTGCGCCCTGATTAAGACGGAGCTTGATTCCATGCCCACGGAGCTTGACGAGGAAAACCGCCGTATCATGCAGATGGAGATTGAAGAGACGGCACTGAAAAAAGAGACGGACCGCTTGAGCCAGGAGCGTCTTGCCAATTTGCAGAAAGAATTAGCGGAGCTTCGCGACGAGTTCAGCAATAAAAAAGCGAAATGGGAAAATGAAAAGAAATCCGTTGAGCGGGTACAAAAGCTGCGGGAGGAATTAGAAGCCACCAGAAATGAGATAAAGACCGCCCAGCAGAATTACGATTTGGAGAAGGCGGCGGAATTGCAGTACGGCAAGCTGCCCCAGTTAGAGAAGCAGTTAGAGATTGAGGAGGAGGAAGTGAAAAAACGCGACCTTTCCTTAGTTCATGAAAATGTCAGTGAAGAGGAAATCGCCCGCATTATCTCCCGCTGGACGGGAATCCCGGTGGCAAAGCTGACGGAGAGCGAGCGGAACAAAACCCTGCATTTAGACGAAGAACTGCACAGACGGGTCGTCGGACAGGACGAGGGCGTCACCAAGGTGACGGAGGCAATTATCCGTTCCAAAGCGGGGATTAAAGACCCCAGCAAGCCCATCGGTTCTTTCCTGTTTTTAGGACCTACCGGAGTTGGTAAGACAGAGTTAGCCAAGGCGCTGGCAGCAAGCCTTTTCGATGACGAGACAAATATGGTGCGTCTTGATATGAGCGAGTACATGGAGAAATATTCCGTGTCCCGTTTAATCGGAGCGCCTCCTGGATATGTGGGCTATGACGAGGGCGGTCAGCTGACGGAGGCGGTCCGCAGGAAACCTTATTCTGTGGTACTTTTTGACGAGGTGGAAAAGGCACATCCTGACGTATTTAACGTATTGCTGCAGGTATTGGACGATGGACGTATCACGGACTCCCAGGGGCGTACCGTGGACTTTAAAAATACCATTATCATTATGACTTCAAATCTGGGTTCCGCCCATCTGTTAGAAGGGATTGATGAGAACGGCGATATCAATCCTGCCTGCGAGGAAGCAGTGATGAGTGAGCTGCGGGGGCATTTCCGTCCCGAATTTTTAAACCGTCTCGATGAGATTATTATGTTTAAGCCGCTGACGAAAAATAATATTGGAAATATTATTACGCTGCTGATGGCAGAGTTAAACAGAAGGCTTTCTGACCGGGAGATTACGGTGGAGCTTTCCGAGGAGGCAAAGGATTTTATCGTGGAGCACGGTTACGACCCGGTTTACGGTGCAAGGCCCTTAAAGCGTTTCCTGCAGAAGCATGTGGAAACTCTGTCTGCGAAATTGATTCTTGCGGATGAAGTGCAGGAGGGGGATATTATACTGATTGATGTTAAGGATGGGGAGCTGGCGGCTTGTGTGAAATAAGTGATGGAAACATCTGTTTTTATATGATAAAATTTTATCCCATAAGTTTGTACTCTGTGGTATAATGGATGTGAAATAGAGGAAAGGAAGTGATTGAATGGAAAAGATAATAAATGTCGCACAGTACGTTTTTTCTGAGTACAAGAAAGTCACTGGTGAAGTAATTGATGAAATGAAACTTCATAAATTACTTTATTTTGCGCAGCGAGAAGCCCTTGCCATTACAAATGAACCTTTGTTTGAGGGTGAATTTGAAGGATGGAAATATGGTCCGGTGTGTAAGGAAATCCGCAATTCAATTACTCGGGACGGAATTTTAGATTATGACAGCGATATTTCCGATGAGTGTAAATATATTATCAATAACATTATTCTGGAATATGGCTCTTTAGCTTCCTGGAAATTGAGCGAGTTATCCCATAAAGAAATATCCTGGCGAAATGCAAGGGAGGGCTTGCTGGACGGAGAAAACGGCAATAAAAAATTAAAGCTGGAAGATATCCGGGAGGATTCTAAGAAAGTTCGTCCGTACGACCATGTATGGGATATGTATTATGACGAATTTGAAGATGCGGAGGCGCTTGCATGATAGGAGGGATTTATTCGTCTGTGACACCGTTTTATGACAGTATGAAACAGACAAATTCCTATAAGAAAAGACCGGTTCTAATCATAGGCGGACCGAGAAATAACGATTATACGGTTTTACCAATTTCTACAGTAAGCAAAAAAGAGAATTTAGACGCTGACTATGATATAGAGGTGAATCCGGCAAAGTACCCGCTGCTTCATTTAAACAAGGTTTGCTATGTGAGAACTCACAAACAGACGGCAGTGCACAAAGCGTCGTTGACCACGCAGATTGGAAACATGAAAGCAGATTATCCGGATTTATATTTATCTGTTTTGAAAAAACTTGAAGAATTTAATCGTAATACACTGAAGAATGCGTTATAGCAGGCAGAAAGAGGCAGGCAGTTTATGTCTGCCTCTTTCCGTCACGAGAAGAAATGAAACGTTTTGCGATAGCAACCGGGCGTGAACTGCTCAGCAGCCGCATATGTTGTTTTACCATCCCCAGGAGGCATATAATGTACACAATCGCAGTCATTGATGATGATGTTTATATTGGAAACATGTTAGAAGAGGTACTGACAAGGGAGGGCTATCAGGTACTCCGCGCCTATTCCGGCACGGAAGCTCTGCTGCTCCTAGAACAGAAAAAGGCAGACGTCATACTCCTTGATTTAATGCTGCCGGGACTTTCCGGCGAGGAAATTCTGCCGAAATTAAAAGAGACGCCTGTAATTGTGATTAGTGCCAAAATAGATGTGGAGGACAAGGTAAAGGTTCTCTTAGACGGTGCGGCGGACTACCTGACAAAGCCTTTTGACATAAAAGAGCTGTTGGCAAGAATTACAGTACAGCTTCGCAGGAGAGAAAACAAAACTGACAGCAGCGAACTCATTTTCGGCGAACTGCATTTAGAGCTGCTGTGCCATGAAGCTCATATCGGGGAAAAAACGGTGAAGCTGACGAAAACGGAATACGCTATCTTAAAGCTGCTCATGCAAAACAGCAGGCAGGTAGTGCCAAAATCCGTGATATTGGACCGTATCAGCGAGGACACCCCGGACTGTATGGAAAGCTCCCTAAAAGTCCACGTCAGCAATCTGCGGAAAAAACTGCGGGAAGCAGGAGGCAGAGATTACATAGAGGCAGTCTGGGGCATTGGCTTTAAACTGCGGGAGGAATAAGCTTTACTGTTTCGAGAAATAAGCTTTACCATTTCTTTACCATATTCTTTATCGTTTCCTTAACTTTTCCGTTATAAGATAGGACATGGTAGAAAACCGAAAGAAAGACAAAGGTCTGGACGGAGTTTACAGGAAAGTGAGGAAAACTATGGAATATGTTTTAGAAACCAGGGAGCTTTCTAAGCAGTATGGTCATTTTAAGGCGTTAGACGGAGTGACCATGCACGTGCCGAAGGGAAGTATTTACGGTTTTGTGGGAAAAAACGGTGCAGGAAAAACCACGTTAATCCGACTGCTCTGCGGTCTGCAGAAGCCTACCGGAGGGGAATTTACCCTTTATGGAAAAAAGAACGGGGAGAAAGGAATAGCGGAAGCCCGCAGAAGAATCGGCGCAGTGGTGGAAACGCCCTCGATTTATCTTGACATGACGGCGGAGGAAAATTTACGTCAGCAGTACATGATTTTGGGGCTGCCTTCCTTTGACGGCATACAGGAATTGCTGGAGCTGGTGGGACTGCCGGATACCGGAAAAAAGAAAGCAAAGCATTTTTCCCTTGGAATGCGGCAGCGTCTCGGCATTGCGGTGGCGCTGGCAGGCAGCCCGGATATGCTGATTTTAGATGAGCCGGTAAATGGCTTAGACCCGCAGGGAATCATCGAAATACGGGAATTGATTTTAAAACTGAACAGGGAGAAACAGATTACATTTTTGATTTCCAGCCATATTTTAGATGAATTGTCACGGCTGGCAACCCACTATGGGTTTATTGACAATGGACATATGGTAAAAGAAATCAGCGCCGAAGCCCTGGAACTTCAGTGCCGGAGCTGTACCCATATGGAAGTGGAGGATACGGGGAAGTTAGCGACAGTCCTTGATAAAAGGAAGCTCTCATATTCTGTACTGTCAGAGACACAGATTGACGTTTACGGGAAAATCCATGTGACGGAATTTATTCTCTGGCTGGCGGAGGAAGGGTGTCAGGTGAATTCCATGCAGCAGCAGGAGGAAAGCCTTGAGAGCTATTATATTCGTTTGGTGGGAGGTGGAAAAAATGAGTAATTTGCTTCGTGCCGGGTTATGCCGTGTGAAAAAGGATAAATGGCTGTGGCTGGGAATTTTCGTTACTGCTGCCTATGGAATTTTTGGCTGTATTTCCCAGTATCAGGCTGTTGTACAGTATGAAAAGACGAGAACGTTAGAGGATGTGGTATTTCTATGTATTATGATTCCGGGGATTACGCTGGCGGCGTCCGTCAGTGTATTGGTGGGAACGGAATACAGTGACGGAACGATACGCAATAAAATCGCGACGGGAAAAAAGAGAAGCCACATCTATTTATCAACCTCAGTATTATGCTGCATAGAAGCACTGCTTATCTATCTTATTTCCGGGAGACTGCTGCTTGCCATGGGGCTTCCGCTGTTTGGATTTTTCAAAGAGCCCCTTTGGAAAATCGGGTATGAGTATTTACTTATGTTGTTGATATTCCTTGTATATGCGTCCCTATATCAGATGCTTGCAATGCTCAATCAAAATAAGGCGTATGCAGCGATTATCTGCCTGATAATAGGGTTTCTGCTGCTCTTTGCAGGCTCCTATCTTTATCAGACCGTGGATTCTCCGCAGTTTTATGAATATGCAGAGATTGTAGACGGACAGGCACAGATGGTAAGGCAGGAAAATCCTTATTATGTCACCGGTGTGCGCCGTACCCTATACCGGTTTTTACTGGATGTTCTGCCCAGCGGCGTGACAATGCAGATTGTAACAGGGGAAATCTTCAATCCGGTGAGAGCGATTGCCGGCGCTGTCTGTGATATCATTATTTTTAACGGAATTGGAATGTATTTTTTCCAGAAAAAGGACATCAAATAGGAGGGGAAAATGGCTCTGCTGGTCTGCTGCTGTATTCTGCTGTCGGCGCTGGTTTTGATTTTAATCGGAAAACTCATATCCCTGCACCGGGCGGCAAAGGAAATTTCGGTCTTATACCGGGAAAAAATAAAAGAAGAGACGAACGTGGGGATTTCCATATCCATCGGGGATAAAGCCATGCGGCAGTTAGCGGCGGAGTTAGACAGCAGCTTAAAGCTTTTGCGGAAAGAGCAGCTGCGCTATATCAGGGGCGATATGGAATTAAAGCGGGCAGTTACCGGGATTTCCCATGATTTGCGGACCCCGCTGACTGCCATCTGCGGTTATATGGAGCTGTTAAAGCAGGAAGAGCTGACAGAGAATGCAAGGGAATATCTTTCCGTCATTGAAAACCGGGTGGAGACAATGCGGGAGCTGACGGAAGAGCTGTTCCGTTATTCTATTGTGCTTTCCAAAGAAGAGTGCGGGGCAAAAGAACCGGTGTCTTTGAACCGGGCGTTAGAGGAATGTGGGGCGGCGTACTACGGAGCGCTGAAGGCAGCCGGCATAGAGCCGGAAATTAAGATGCCGCAGCAGGAGATTTACCGGAATGTGAATGCCCAGGCTTTGGCGCGGATTTTTGGAAATATCGTCGGCAATGCCATAAAGTACAGCGACGGGGATTTAAAGATAACGCTGCAGGAGGACGGAGCGCTTGTTTTTGAAAATTCTGCCTCCGGGCTGGATGAGATTCTGGCAGGGCATTTGTTTGACCGCTATTTTACGGTGGCTTCCGCAGAAAATTCCACCGGGCTTGGGCTTTCCATTGCCAGAAAGCTGACGGAGGAAATGCAGGGGGAGCTGGAGGCGGAGCTTAAGGAGGGAGTGTTCCGGGTTATCTTAAGGTTTTAATAAGAAGCTGCGTTTCGGATTTATTCTTTTGCGGTACGTTCAATTTCATGGAGATAAAAATCAATTTTTTCGTCCAGCTTTTCCATGTGTTTCTGTAACTGTTGTATTTGTTCATTCAGACATTTTCGGTGCGTAATCAGCATTTCCATTCGCTCGTTAAGCGTTGAAGCACCTGCCGCCCGCAATTCTGCATAATGCTGAATTTCTTTAATCGGCATACCTGTATCTTTCAGACGCTTGATAAATTCAATCCATGCAAGGTCTTTATCAGAATAGCAACGCCGGTTACTGGAATTGCGTTCAGGTGTGATTAAATGCTCATGCTCATAATAACGCAAAGTATGAATACCTAAATTTGTCAATCTCGAAAATTCGCCTATTGAATATTCCAAAAAAATCACCTTCTATCTCTTGACATAGAGTTCACTCTACATTGTATGCTCGTATTATATCAAGAACGAGGAGGAGTTGTAAATGGTAAAAGACACAGGCAGATACACGGTTATCACAGGAGCAAGTTCAGGTATCGGTTATGAAACAGCAAAGGTATTTGCGGAGCGGGGCAGTCATCTGATTATAGCCGCCCGCCGGAAAGACAGACTGGAAATCTTGAAACAGGAGATTTTAGCATTATATCCGTTCATTGATGTTGTCATTAAGCCGACTGATTTATCTATATCCGATAATGCTTTTCGGTTTTATGAGGACGTAAAAACATATCCTCTGAAAACGTGGATTAACAATGCTGGATTTGGAAATTATGACAGCGTTTCACATCAGGATTTAAAGAAAATTCAACAAATGCTGCACTTAAATGTGGAAGCACTGACGCTTCTTTCTTCCCTGTTTGTCCGCGGTTTCAAGGACACGGAGGGAACACAGCTTATCAATATTTCTTCTTGCGGCGGCTATAGGATTGTTCCCAATGCTGTAACTTATTGTGCGGCAAAATTTTATGTCAGCACTTTTACAGAGGGGCTTGCGTGGGAATTAAAGCAGAGCGGGGCTAAGATGAAAGCAAAGGTATTAGCCCCGGCTGCGACAAAAACGGAGTTTGGAAAAGTTGCAAATGATGTTTCGGAATATGATTATGACAGGCTTTTTGGTACTTACCACACAACCGAACAGGTAGCGTCATTTCTGCTTGAATTGTATGACAGTGATAAGGTTGTCGGATTAGTAGACAGAGAAGATTTCTCTTTTCACTTATGCAATCCACAATTCCCATATGCCGGAAATTCAAAGCACAATCAGAAAATGTAATATATTCGTACTTGACGGCTATTGTTGGCTTTGATGCTAGGCAATCAAGAGAGCGCAATCCAGTATGGAATGTTACACGATAGAGGTTGATTTTGCCTTGATTTATGGGGAGAATCAGGCACATTAAGCGTGTGGGTGGGATTTTATAAATAGGTAATAAAATTATTCTTGTAAAAAATTGTGTTACATGATAAACTATAAATGACATAAATGATTTCACAGTAGTATTCTAATTTCAGGCAGTTCGCCAAAGTTCCCGAATAAAAGAAAATAAATATAGATTGCAGATAATTTGAAAAAACGAATGAGGAGGAGAAGATAAATATATGTATGAAGAGAGAGTTTATTTAGAATTGAGAAAAGCATATGGTGCAGAGGCAGAATTTCGAGAGGACCAGCTGGAGGCTATTATAGATATTCTAATGGGAAAACGGATGCTGGTAGTGCAGAAAACAGGCTGGGGAAAGAGCCTGGTATATTTTTTGGCAACCAAAATATTAAGAGAGCAGAAAAAGGGGTTTACGTTGATTATCAGTCCGTTGCTTGTACTGATGAATAATCAGATTGATTCTGCAAAAAAGCTGGATTTAGAAGTTGAGACGATAAACTCCGGTAATCAGGATAACTGGGATAATATAACGGAAAAATTAGAACACAATGAGATAGATGCGCTCATTATTTCTCCAGAAAGATTGGCAAATGAAACGTTCAGGCAGAAACTGACCGAAAAACTGGCGGCACAGATTGGACTATTTGTTGTTGACGAGGCACATTGCATTTCCGATTGGGGGCATGAGTTTAGACCGGATTACAGGCGCATTGTGTCTATTGTAAATAAATTGCCTTCTAATGTCCCTGTGCTGGCAACAACAGCGACAGCAAATGACAGAGTTGCCGCTGATATAAAAAAACAGTTAGGGGAAACGCTGCTGATTCATCGCGGCGGTTTGATGAGAGAAACTTTAGCCATAGAAATTATAAAGCTTGGCACAAGGGAAGAAAGGCTGGCATGGCTGGCGGATAATATAAGAAAATTTCCCGGAACAGGAATTATTTATTGTTTAACAGTAAAGGATTGTCAGCTTGTAAATAAATGGCTTTTGAAAAATGGAATTTTAAGCGAGCAGTATTATGCGGAAGTTGGAGAACCGGAAGAGAAAAAGAGGATAATAGAGTTGTTTATGGAGAATAAAATAAAGGTTCTCGTGGCAACGGTGGCATTTGGAATGGGATTTGATAAGCCGGATATTGGCTATGTGATTCATTTCCAAAAACCGAAGAATCTGATAGAATATTATCAGCAAATTGGTCGTGCAGGGAGGGGAATGGATAAGGCATACGCTATTCTGCTATGCGGGGAAGAGGATGACGCAATTAATAACTATTTTATAGATTCTGCATTTCCAACAGAAGAACTTATGGAAGATGTTATAGATACCGTAAGGCACTATCCGGGCTTAAAAAGTGGTGAATTTGAAAAATATATTAATAACAAACCGTCAAAAATAAAATCGTGCATCAAATACCTTCTGGTAAATGGGGATATTTATGAAGAAGAGCATCGATATTATAAAACGCCCCGAATGTGGAAACCGGATATAGAAAAGTGCAGGGAAATAACTGAAATCAGAAAAAACGAACTTCGCGAAATAAATGATTTTACTAAAATGACAGAGTGTTATATGCAGTATATTGCAGAAGTTTTAGATGACAGGAATGCAAGACCATGTGGAAAATGCGCTAATTGCCTGAACCATTCTGTTTTACCCTTTGACAGGACGTTAAAGGAACTTGGGAATGCCCGAAAGTTTTTAAGAGAAGATTTCAATGTGATAGAGCCAAGGAAGAAATGGCCGGAAGGTGTAAGAATAGATGAGAAAAACAGGATTGCGGAAGACAGGAGATGTGAAAAGGGGAGAGTACTAAGTAATTATGGAGACGCAGGCTGGGGAACACTGGTATCAAAGGGTGGTTCTGTGTCAAGATTTAGTACAAAATAAAATGAGAAGTTCTGCCAGCTAAGCTGCCGGCAGATTCTCAGCCCTCATATACAGTTTTTCATAGTCATTAGGTGACAGGTAGTCGCAATGA
>Ga0129308_1000365_pt1 | contig 72076 bp, 64 predicted proteins | sample L827metagenome_FD_94440 | JGI IMG/M metagenome (GOLD analysis project Ga0129308, IMG submission 94440) | Ring-tailed lemur group fecal microbial communities from Wisconsin, USA - L827 metagenome | ecosystem: Host-associated > Mammals > Digestive system > Large intestine > Fecal | place: USA...
AAGCTAGTAAGACCCCTTGAAGACGACGAGGTAGATAGGGCAGAGGTGGAAGTGCAGCAATGCATGGAGCTGACTGTCACTAATCGGTCGAGGGCATGACCAGATGGCTGGTTGAAGGGTAAGGAAAAGAGACGATGTAAGAAGTTTTCAGTATGTAGTTTTGAAGGCACATGTGCTTTCTTATATAATAATCCTCGATAGCTCAATGGTAGAGCACTCGGCTGTTAACCGAGTTGTTGCAGGTTCGAGCCCCGCTCGGGGAGCTGAGAACAGGTTATTCGATAGTGAGTAACCTGTTTTTTTGTTGCCATCAATGGATGTATTGCTTAAAAACTTTTGACATGTAGGAGCTTCAGTGTTAAGATAGTAACACTATGAATGGAGGTAGCCTTTAATGACACAGGAAGAAAAGGATAGAATTGAACGTGTTGCTTCAAATTTTCAGTTTGAAGGAAAATTGATGAGTGTAGTTCCATGGGGGAACGGACATATAAATGATACATATCTGCTGACCTATGGAATCGGAAAAATGGGGTATATTCGCGTTATTCTTCAGAGGATGAATAAAAATGTTTTTCCACGTCCGGTGGAACTGATGGAGAATATTGTAAATATAACAACTTTTCTTCATAAGAGAATCGAGGAAAACGGTGGCGATCCATACCGTGAAACTTTAAATGTAATTCCGGCCAGAGATGGGATGCCTTATTTTATAGATTCGGCAGAAGATTACTGGCGTTCTTTTGTGTTTATTACGGATGCGTCCAGTTATGATATGGTAAAGAATCCAGAAGATTTTTATCAAAGTGCTTTGGCCTTTGGAAGATTTCAGTGTTTGTTGGCAGATTTTCCAGCATCAAAACTTCATGAAACAATTGCCGATTTTCATAATACAAAACAGCGTCTGGCCAATTTTAAAAGGGCTGTTGAAGAGGATGTGGCCGGAAGAGCGGCAGAGGTGAATGAAGAAATTCAGTTCGTTTTGGACCGGGCGAATGAGGCGGGATTTTTTACGGATTTAATCGAGAAAAATGAACTGCCGATTCGGGTCACTCACAATGATACGAAGCTGAATAACATTATGATTGATAATTACAGCGGTAAAGGGATTTGTGTCATTGATCTGGATACAACGATGCCTGGACTTGCTGTACATGATTTTGGAGATTCCATTCGTTTTGGAGCCAGCACAGCTAAGGAAGATGAGAAGGATTTGAGTAAGGTAAGCTGCAGCATGGAGCTTTTTGAGGCTTATACGAAGGGCTTCATCGAAGGATGCGATGGAAAGCTTACCAGAAGGGAGCTGGAATTGCTTCCAATGGGCGCTAAAATGATGACCTATGAGTGCGGCATGCGTTTCCTCACGGATTATCTGCAAAATGATGTGTATTTCAAAACTTCCAGAGAAGGCCATAATTTGGACAGAGCACGAACCCAGTTTAAACTGGTGGCCGATATGGAAAGCAAATGGGAACAGATGCACAGTATTGTGAAAAAATATATTAAATAAAATCTTTTATTTTTGGATTCGACTCTGTTTTCGATATTCATTTGGACTAAGCCCGCATATCTTTTTGAAAGTCTGGGAAAAGTAACTTGGCGAAGAAAAGCCAAGAAACCGGCTGATAAAAGAGAGCGGGTAATCGTCGTTTTTAAGAAGCTGTTTTGCTTCATCAATTCTGCAGGAAACCATATAATTGATTGGTGATATTCCATATTCTTTTTTAAAAGCATGAACCAGATAATATCTGCTGACATGACTTATTTCTACTAATGTATCCAATGTAATATTTTCACGGTAATGGGCTTCGATATATCTTCGTATTGTCGAGCATAAATGAGATGATTTTTTAGAATCAGGTATGATGGATATAGATAATCCCGTTTGACGGAGAAGTAATATTACCAGTATTTCCATTAAATCCTGACAAACAATATCATAGTTAAAGGATTTTGTTTCGATTTCTTTCAGCATATTCTGAAGGTAGAATAAAATCTTGTCCCGAATCGGGCGGCAGTTGACAATATAGTAGTGCTGATTTGAGGCACTTATTTTGGAAAGCTCAAATCCTTCAAGACCAAGCACGATATATTCTAATGGATTCGCATTTAAACTAACTTCTGTATGAATAACATTTGGATTGACAATAATAAGGTCATTGGCACCGACCGAATGCAGATGGTCTTCAATAAGAAATTGACCAACGCCCTCGGTTACAAAAAATAATTCACAACAGTTGTGGGTGTGGGGCGTACTATGCCAGTCGCCGCCGTATTTGGCCGAACTGATATAGAGCAGCTTTGTCGAATTACGGATATTTTTGTTTTCATTTAAAACAATGTCATAACGATTTGTACTCATAATTTCCTCCTTACATAATTATAATACAGTCTTTACAAACTAGCAATGCAAAATAGTGATTTTGCACAAAGAAATACCAAAAAATACATATATACTGAACAAAAAAACGAAAAATAACAATATATATAAAAAAGATAGCAATAAGTCGATTGAATAGAATCTGGAATAAGTTATACTAGGAATATAAAGATAGAACGACTATTTTATCATTTTAAGGAGGAGAAGAAATGAAAAAAAGACTTTTAAGTTTATTCTTATGCGCAGCTTTAGCTGCGACAGCTCTGGTTGGCTGTGGCGGCGGCTCAAAAGAAACAAAGGCTGCAGAGACTACAGGCGAAGAAACGACGGCTGTGGGCGAAGATGTTACAATCAAAGTTGCAGCGATTGAAACCGCTTATGGTTCAGAAATGTGGCAGAAGGTATGCGATGCTTTTACTGAACAGACCGGTATCAAAGTTGAATTGACAACAGACAAGAATCTTGAAGATGTTATCGGACCATCCATGCAGGGCGGCGATTATCCGGATGTTGTTCATTTGGCAACAGGACGTGAAGCAGCTCTTACAGAGCAGTTCATCAAAGGCAACCTTATTGCTGATATTACAGATGTTTTATCCATGCAGGTTCCTGGAGAAGAAGCTATTGTTTCTGACAAAATTGCAGGTGGATTTACAGAGACATCTTTGACAAATCCTTATGGCGATGGAAAAACATATCTTGCACCAATGTTTTATTCTCCATGCGGACTCTTCTATAATGCAGGTCTTTTGGATGAAAAAGGTTGGGAAGTTCCAACAACATGGGATGAAATGTGGGAATTAGGTGATAAAGCTCTTGAAGAAGGTATTTACTTATTCACATATCCGACAACAGGTTACTTTGACGCATTCTTCTATGCCCTGATGTATTCCGCTGGCGGCGCAGAATTCTTTGATAAAGCTACGAATTACGAAGAAGGTATCTGGGATACAGAAGAAGCTAAGACATGCTTCGATATCGTTGCAAAATTAGCTAAATATACAAATCCAATTACACCGGCTCAGGCAAACGATCAGGACTTTACACAGAATCAGCAGTTAGTTCTTGACAATAAAGCAATCTTTATGCCAAACGGTACATGGATCGTTGGTGAAATGGCAGAAGCTCCTCGTGCAGATGGTTTCAAATGGGGCATGACAGCGCTTCCATCCATTGAGGCAGACGGAGATCAGTACAGCTATACATGGTTCGAGCAGGCATGGATTCCATCCGGAGCAGCTAATGTGGACGCTGCAAAACAGTTCGTTGCCTTCCTTTATAGTGATAAAGCATGCGAGATTTTTGCAGAAGCAGGAGCAATTCAGCCGGTACTTGGAATCGCTGATAAATTAGAAGGCGATAACGTAATGTTCTATTCCATCTATGATAATGGCGCAAAAGCTGCTATGGGCAACTTCGCAGCATTTGAAGCAATCCCAGGCGTAGAAGTACGTACCGTATTCTTTGATCCTGTAAACTCTTTGGTATCTGGTGAAATGACCGAAGAACAGTGGATTGAAGGTATTAAAACGGCAAGTGATCAGATGCGTGCTAATTTAAAATAGTCGAAAATAATATTTATCTTAATGGCGGCGGGCAGGAGAATCTGCCCGTCGTTTTCAATTTGTGAAAATAAAGTTTTCAGAAAGGGACGATATTTTATGAAGAAGTATGGAAAGTTAAAAGGCTTTTTAGCACTTTGTATTGCACCGGCCGTTATTCTTTTTTTCATTTTTATGATCGTGCCTACGTTTAATGTATTTCGGATGTCTTTGTATGAAAAGGGTGCTTACACACCCGGGGAAACCTTTGTAGGGTTAAAGAATTTTCGAACACTCATTTCGGATACTAAATTTATTCAGTCCATGCAGAACATGATTTTGCTGGTTGTCGTAGTCACTATCATTACCTTTGCTTTTGCACTGGTATTTGCGGGTATTTTGTCGAGGGAAAAAATAAAAGGACAGAACTTTTTCAGAGTTGTATTTTATATTCCGAACATTTTATCCGTTGTTGTTATTTCAGGTATCTTTTCGGCAATTTATAAACCGGAAAATGGTATGTTGAACAGTATTATCGGAGTATTTCGGGATATGACCAATCCGATTCTCTGGAAAGGTGAGAAGCTTGTCATGGTCAGCGTTATCATCGCCATGGTATGGCAGGCCATCGGATATTATATGGTCATGTATATGGCATCCATGTCCAGTGTGCCGGAAAGTTTGTATGAAAGCGCCAGCCTGGACGGTGCCGGACGTATTGAACAGTTTTTCCATATTACCATACCGTTAATCTGGACAAATATTCGGACAACCTTAACATTCTTTATCATTTCAACGATTAACATGGCATTCTTGTTTGTTAAGGCAATGACTTCCGGCGGACCAAATGGTGCGTCAAACGTTGCATTGAACTATATGTACAGTCAGAAGGATGCTGGTCTGTTTGGGTACAGTATGGCAATCGGTGTTGTAATCTTCCTGTTTTCCTTTGCCCTTTCGGCATTGGTAAATAAAGTTACAGAACGTGAACCATTGGAATTCTAAGGAGGAAGGATAATGAAAAATAAAAATGAATCCACTTCCGCGGAACGCTTGTATAAAGTATTTATTTATGTGGCATTGCTCACGCTGGCCATTGTAATTATCGTTCCGGTAGCATGGGTATTTATGGCTGCATTTAAAGAGAACAGTGAGTTTTATGGAAATCCATGGACACTGCCGGCCGGTTTGTATTGGCAGAATTTTGTGAATGCGTGGAATACGGCGAAGATGGGCGAATATATGCTGAATTCAGTAATAGTGACCGCTTTGGCGCTGATCATTTTATTGGTTGTGGCATTACCGGCGGCCTATTGCCTGTCAAGGTTCAATTTCCGCGGACGTAAATTTTTAAATGGCTGTTTTATGGCTGGTCTTTTTATCAATGTAAACTATATTGTTGTGCCGATTTTCCTCATGTTGAGAGACGGAGACATCTGGCTCAATAAGATTATCGGCCGGGGATTTTTACTGAATAATCTGGTCGTGCTGGCCATTGTGTATGCAGCGACAGCTCTGCCGTTTACGATTTATCTGCTTTCCGGATACTTTGCGACCTTACCTCATGATTATGAGGAGGCGGCTTATATTGATGGAGCGAGTTATAACAGAGCTATGTGGGATATTATTTTTCCGATGGCAAAGCCGTCGATCATTACGATTATTTTATTTAACTTTCTGTCCTTCTGGAATGAATATATCATTTCAATGACGTTAATGAGTTCAGCGACAGGGCAGAGAACTTTGCCGGTAGGTTTGCTCAATTTAATGCAGGCGCAGCAATCTGCGGCAGAATATGGTATGATGTATGCGGGACTCGTATTGGTTATGCTGCCGACATTGATTTTGTATATTTGTGTACAAAGCAAACTGACCGAAGGAATGACGGTAGGCGGATTGAAAGGATAAGGTGAAGCAATGGAATTTTGGAAAGAACATGTCAAGGCCCGGGTTGTGCTGATCGCATTGTTTTTTATTGCGGGTCTTATTCTTGTTTTTGCAGGATGGAAAATGACCGGAAAGCTGGCAGGGCTGGGACTCATGATATTGGGCGTCATTTTATTGCTGGCAGCACTGCTTATTTATAATAAACCATTTGAGACACCAAATAAGAAATAATCAGTAAGGAATATTGGGACATGAAACAGAACGAGACATTGAAAACAGGACGAGTAACTATTCCGACAAATTTGGATGTGGTGCCGGAAACAATTGAAATTTTAAAGCGCTGGGGCGCTGATGCGATCAGGGACTGCGACGGAACTGAATTTCCGGAAGAGCTGACACATACAGGAGCAAAAATTTATTCAACGTATTATACGACACGAAAAGACAACGCATGGGCAAAGGCCAATCCGGACGAGGTGCAGCAATGTTATATTATGACCGGATTCCACACGGCGGTGGGCAGCAGACTGGAAATTTCTCTGATGAGCGGTATTTCGGAAGAATTGATGCAGGTGAATTTACGGGATGATATGAAACGCTGGTGGGAGGTCATTGATCGTTCCACAGGCGAAATTGTCCCGACAGATCAGTGGTATTATGACGAAGAAAGCGGAAGTGTTGTCATTGAGAAAGCGGTAAAATTTCATGAATATACGGTAAGCTTTCTGGCTTATATTATCTGGGATCCGGTACATATGTACAATGCGGTGACAAATGACTGGAAAGATTTTGAGCATCAGATCACATTTGACGTAAGGCAGCCGAAAACGCACAAATATTCCATGGAGCGGCTTCGTAAGTTTTGTGAGGAGCATCCATATGTGGATGTGATACGGTATACAACTTTTTTCCATCAGTTTACCCTGATATTTGATAAACTGAAAAGGGAAAAATATGTGGATTGGTATGGGTATTCTGCTTCGGTAAGCCCTTATATTCTGGAACAATTTGAAAAGGAAGTGGGCTATCCCTTCCGGCCGGAATATATTATCGACCAGGGATATTATAATAACCAGTATCGTATTCCGAGCAGGGAATTTAAGGATTTTCAGGCATTTCAGCGGCGCGAGGTGGCAAAACTCGCGAAGGAAATGGTGGATATTACCCACGAATATGGCAAGGAAGCCATGATGTTTTTGGGAGACCATTGGATTGGAACCGAACCATTTATGCCTGAATTTGAATCCATTGGCCTGGATGCTGTGGTGGGCAGCGTAGGCAATGGCAGTACACTCCGTCTGATTTCTGATATTTCAGGTGCTAAGTATACAGAAGGGCGTTTCCTGCCATATTTCTTCCCGGACACATTTTACGAAGGCGGGGACCCGGTAAAAGAAGCAAAAGTCAATTGGGTGACGGCCAGAAGGGCGATTCTCAGAAGTCCAATTGATCGTATCGGATATGGCGGCTATCTAAAGCTGGCGCTGCAGTTCCCGGATTTTATTGAGTATGTGGAAAGTGTGTGCAATGAGTTCCGTGAATTATATGAGAATGCCCGGGGCACTGAGCCGTATTGCGTAAAAACTGTTGCAGTGTTAAATTGCTGGGGAAAAATCCGAAGCTGGGGCTGTCATATGGTGCACCATGCTCTGTATCAGAAACAAAACTATAGTTATGAGGGCGTGATCGAGGCGCTTTCCGGTGCTGCTTTTGACGTGAAGTTTATTTCATTTGATGATATACGGACGGATGCCCATGTACTGGACGATATAGATGTTATTATTAATGTGGGCGATGGTGATACAGCACATACTGGCGGTTATGTATGGGAAGATGCGGAGGTAACTGCGAGAATTCGGGAGTTTATCTATAATGGCGGTGGTTTTATCGGTGTGGGTGAACCATCCGGGCATCAGTACCAGGGGCATTATTTCCAGCTTGCAAATATACTTGGTGTGGAAAAAGAAACGGGATTTACATTAAATTATGATAAATATAATTGGGAAGAGCATCCGGAACATTTTATCCTTGCAGACATTACAAAACCTGTAGATTTCGGTGAGGGTAAGAAAAATATTTACGCCTTTGAAGGAACGGAGATTTTAGTTCAGAGGGATAAAGAAGTTCAGATGGCAGTGAACTCCTTCGGAAAGGGCCGTGCGGTCTATATCAGCGGTCTTCCGTATAGTTTTGAAAACAGCCGGATTTTATACAGAAGTATACTTTGGAGTACGCACAGTGAGGACCAGCTTCAAAAGTGGTTCAGTACAAACTTTAATGTAGAAATCCATGCTTATGTAAAAAACGGAAAGTATTGTGTTGTAAATAACACTTATGAGCCGCAGGATACGGTAGTATACCGTGGTGACGGAACCAGCTTTGAACTTCATATGGAAGCAAATGAAATCCGGTGGTATGGGATGGAGGAACAATAATGGCAAGTTTAAAATTGAAGAATATTAAAAAAATATACCCCAATACTGAAAAAAAGAAAAATAAAAAAGGGGAACAGGAAAAGAAAAGTAATCTTCTGGTCACAGAAGAAGGCGTTGTCGCTGTTCAGGAATTCAACCTTGATATTGCAGATAAGGAATTTATTGTATTGGTTGGACCGTCCGGGTGCGGAAAGTCCACAACGCTCCGTATGGTAGCCGGGCTGGAAGAAATTTCATCCGGTGATCTTTACATTGATGATAAGCGTGTCAATGATGTGGCCGCAAAAGAACGGGATATTGCCATGGTATTCCAGAGTTATGCCCTTTATCCGCATATGACTGTATTTGAGAACATGGCTTATCCATTAAAATTAAAAAAAGTAGATAAGGCGACCATTGAAAAAACGGTGAATGAGGCTGCAGAAATTCTCGGAATCACCGAATATCTGGATCGAAAACCGAAAGCGCTTTCCGGCGGTCAGAGACAGAGAGTTGCCATAGGACGGGCCATTGTGAGAAGTCCGAAGGTGCTCTTAATGGATGAGCCGCTTTCGAATCTGGATGCGAAGCTGCGTAATCAGATGAGAGCGGAGATTATCAAGCTGCGGAAACGTATCAACACAACGTTTATTTATGTGACCCACGATCAGACCGAAGCTATGACATTGGGAGACCGTATTGTTATTATGAAAGACGGTGTGATTCAGCAGGTCGGAACACCTCAGGAAGTATTTGACCATCCGGCCAATCTGTTTGTGGCCGGCTTTATCGGTATGCCTCGAATGAACCAGTTTGACGCTGAATTGATAAAGGTTGATGGAAAATATGCAGTAAGGCTGGAAGGGCTGACGGTCGTGCTGTCTGAAGAAAAACAAGAACGGCTGTTGGCGAAAAATGTGGAGCCCCAGGAAGTGGTACTTGGTGTTCGGCCGGAGCATTTAGTGCTGGATACCGAGGCAGATGCGAAGATTCATGGGGTTGTGGATGTTTCTGAAATGATGGGAAGCGAAATTCATTATCATGTAACAGCTCAGAATAAGGACATCATCATCATTGTACCGACAATCGGAAATAGTTCTTTTATTTCGATGGGAAAAGAAATTACATTTACCTTCCAGGGCAGTGTAGCTCATATTTTTAATAAAGAGACTGGGAATAACCTGGAATTTTAAATTTATGAGGCGGCCATTAGGGCCGCCTCTCCGATGAAAAAAATCATAAAAAGTTGAGAAAAAATGAAAAAATAGCTTGCCAAATGTCTTAAGTTATGATATGATAATTTTCGTTGAGGCTCCATGGTCAAGCGGTTAAGACACCGCCCTTTCACGGCGGTAACAGGGGTTCAAATCCCCTTGGAGTCAGTAAGCCGATGTGGCTGGCATTGAACACTTAGCAAGACGAAAGTCGAGCTTAGTGTGAAAGCCCACCTGAGACCTTAATGAGCGAAAGCGAATTTAGTTCGAATGGTGCAATTGGCAAGAAAAACAACATAAGCCGATGTGGCTCAATTGGCAGAGCAGCTGATTTGTAATCAGCAGGTTATCGGTTCGAGTCCGATCATCGGCTTTAGGCAAAAAACTTAACGAAAACAAGACGCAGTCGAAGTTTGAGTTTAGTTCCAGCCGTGTCGCCGTCTTTAGCGAGGTGTTTTCGAGCTTAGCAGGCGACTTTCTACTATTTATGGACCTTTAGCTCAGTTGGTTAGAGCAACCGGCTCATAACCGGTCGGTCCTGGGTTCGAGTCCCCGAAGGTCCACTCAGGAAAAAGCAAGGCCTGTAGATTTAAAAAATGTAAAATTGAGATTGATATATTTAATCAGAAATGATATAATATATGCACATGGGATCTTAGCTCAGCTGGGAGAGCATCTGCCTTACAAGCAGAGGGTCACAGGTTCGAGCCCTGTAGGTCCCATTTTTATGCCGGCGTGGCGGAACTGGCAGACGCACAGGACTTAAAATCCTGCGATCCTAACCGATCGTACCGGTTCGATTCCGGTCGCCGGCACTCATTTAAAGCAAGAGAAACATTGAATTTCCAGTGTTTCTCTTTTTTTGCCGATTTTTTTGCTGATTTCTTACAAAAAGCTTTCAAATGCAAAATTGTCAAAAAAAAGAATGGGATTTTTTCTGTTTATATGGTAAACTATATATACCAAAGATAAAGGGAAAATTATACAGAAAAGGGAATATATATATATTGGAGTGAGGTGAAAGGTATGGAAAGAAAGAGATGCGGATTATTCGCTGTGCTTTTAATGGTTGTTATGATGGTGACCACTGTACTATCGATGCCTGCAGGTGTTTATGCAGCAGAAAAAGATAAGAAGGTCAATATTGAAGTGGATTCAAAAACATCAGACAGTATCACTTTAAAAGTAGAAGACGAATATGTTTATGCCATTCAGGTAGAAGAAAATGATGAGCTTACCTGGATGTGGGCAGAAGATAAGCAATATGTGAAGGATGAGAAGACACAGAAGGTGACTAAGGTCACATTTTCCGGGCTGGAGGCAGATACAGAATATGTTTTTGGAAAACGGTTAGAAAAGGATGAAGTTGATGAGGCTAATATAATCACTCAGCAGATTAAGACGGCTATAAAAGAGAAACCGGCAACAACAAAAGCGACAGAAGTGACGACGGAGCCTACGGAACCAACAACCGAAGCAACAGAACCAACAACCGAGGCCACGGAACCAACAACCGAAGCAACGGAACCAACAACCGAGGCCACGGAGCCGACGACGGAAGCCACGGAACCAACGACGAAGGCCACAGAGCCAGCGACGGAACCAGCGACCAAGGACACGGAGCCGGCAACAAAAGCGACAGAACCAACAACAGGGGCAAAAGAGCCGACGACGAAAGAGACAGAACCACCGGTAAAACCAGGTGAAGACAAACCAGCACAGGTAAGTAAGCCTGAAAAGATGGCGGAGACACCGGTAAAGAAAGCAGTGACGGATGTCAGTATAACTCTTGAAACACCAAAGACTGTTCCACAGGAAGGAAATAAAGTTCTCTATGGCCTTTATATATCCGATGGAGAGATTCAATGGAAGGAAGACGGCGTTTTTGGAGACTTAACACAGGGTACAGAATATAAGTTTGTATTAGGTGAATTCAAAGGAAAAGATGTGGTGGCTTTAAGTGAGCCAACGACGATAAAAACCTTATCAGCAGCGGCTGCGGCGCCAAATGCACCGGGAATGGCTGCGAGAACAGAAACAACGATTACTCTGGCAGCGATTGAGAACGGCGAATATGGTATTGTTCAGGCGGATGCGGTAGCAGAAGGCGGCGAACAGATTTCCGCTCAGTCTGAGGAAAATATTCTGTGGCAGGAAAGCCCTGAATTTACCGGACTGAACCCAAATACGGAATATTTGTTTAAAGTACGGGTGAAATTTGATGCGGCAACAGCGATGGAAAGTCTTGCCAGTGATAGTGTCATGTATAAGACCTTACTTCCATTTGAGGGTTCCACAATAACTGGTGTTGCTGTGGATGGCGCTTATGAATCCGGTACAAAATTGACAGCAACGGCTGTAGGAAATGGAATGGATAATGTAAATCCGGCAGAAGGTGACAGCCGATGGATTCCTAGAACATGGAATTGGGGCGAAGGCAAAGACGTTCTTAGTCAGTGGAAAGATGGTTATACTATACCGTTTACATTGGTTGAGGTCGGAAATTATCGTTTAAGTGTGGAATTTGAGAGAGAAGAATATACAGGCGGAACCTGGAAGGCAACGAATGTGTTCAACACAGTAGTGATTCCATTTAAAGTAACTGCAGCACCGGTTACCGTTTATACAATTACTGCAACGGCCGGAGCGAATGGAACGATAAGTCCTCAGGGAAATATAACGGTAGCCAATGGTAACGGCGTTGAGTTTACTTTTAAACCAAATAATGGTTATAAAGTATCGAAAGTATATGTTGACGGATATGAAGTCAAAGTTTCAAATAATAAGTATGCTTTCAAGGCGGTTGACGCCAACCATACGATTTCTGTAACCTTTGAACAGGCCAGAAAGATTGATTCTCCAAAGACGGGCGATACGATGAATGTGACAGTAGTCCTGGCAGTGCTGATTATTTCAGCGTTGCTGCTGGTAGGAATCTTTGTATATAATCAGAACAAGAATAAGAAACGTTAATCTGTTCGGATAAAATTATTGGGGCGGTAAGGAAAAACCTTACCGCCCTTTTTGTTGTTAAATTAATAATAAACTTTATCAATTCAACATATTGCATATGACTAACTTCTGTGTTATTATACGCAGGTAACGCGCAATGTGATAAACATGTAAGACCAGTTTACATGTTTATCACATTGCGCGTTTTTTATATCTGCATTAGCAATAACTAACTAAAGGGGGAAGGAGGTCTTTATGATTAAGAAGTATGGTTTGACAATTTTTCTTGCGGTTATATTGATCGTTTTATCTGTATGGTCGTTATTCATAGGTGTTTTAGATGTGGAATTGTCGGCGCCGGTCGGCGGTGATGCGGAACAGATCGAAATCTTTTTGATTTCACGATTACCGAGACTTCTGGCTATTTTATGTACTGGTGTGGGAATGAGTGTCGCCGGATTGATCATGCAGCAGTTATGTATGAACAAATTTGTTTCTCCAACAACGGGGGCAACGATTTCTTCTGCGCAGTTTGGCATTCTTCTGGCGCTTTTGTTTATGCCGAAGTCAACATTATGGAGCCGGGCAATTTTCGCTTTTATCTTTGCCATTTTGGGGACATGGATTTTTGTGTGGTTTATCCAGAAGATTCAGTTTAAGGATGTGGTCATGGTGCCGCTGGTAGGTATTATGTTTGGAAATGTTATCGGTGGTATCACAAACTATCTGGCTTATAAGTATGAAATGACACAGGCGTTATCTACCTGGCTGGTCGGCCATTTTTCCATGGTTCTGCGGGGAAGATATGAGATCGTCTACCTTGTGGTCCCGCTTGTCATTCTGGCTTTTATATTTGCCAATCATTTTAATATTGTAGGTATGGGCAAGGATTTTTCGAAGAATCTTGGAGTACATTATAATTTCATTCTGTTTATGGGGCTGACGATTGCTGCGATGATTACAGCTTCAGTGGTCGTTGTTGTTGGTTCAATTTCTTATATCGGTTTAATTGTGCCGAACCTGATCGCAATGTTTAAGGGGGATAAAATCCGTGGAACATTAGTGGATACGGCCCTTTTCGGGGCAATTTTTGTACTGATGTGTGATATGCTTGGACGTTCGGTGATTGCACCTTACGAATTGCCGATTGAGCTGATTGTAGGTATTCTTGGAAGCATTATATTTGTCGCATTGCTGATTTACCGGCTGAATCATGGCCGTAAGGCTGTGCGGCTCGGCGGTGCCGGCCATAGCGGCTGCGCTGCTGTTGTTTCAGCACAAGAAGGAGGCGATAAAAAGTGAATACAAAAGCTGTTCGTGCAAATCAGCGAAAACTAGTAATCATGGCAGTCTTAGTGCTGCTGTGTGCAGCAGGATATATGCTGGTGGGAGTCAAGTTTGGAAATCCGAAATTATTTAATTATGCCATGAAAATCCGTACACCCAAATTGATCGTTATGCTGATTACTGCCTTTTCTATTGGCGGAGCTTCGATTGTGTTTCAGTCGATTATTAATAACACCATTGTGACGCCCTGTCTTCTTGGTATGAATGCTCTGTATACATTGATACATACGGCCGTTGTATTTGTTGCCGGATCGGGCAGTATTCTTGCTGTCAATAAGAATATGTCATTTGTTGTGGACCTGGCGCTGATGGGATTGGTGGCCACCGTGGTTTACAGCTATTTGTTTAAAAAGACCCGCCATAATGTTTTGTATGTGCTGCTCATAGGTACGGTGCTTTCCTCCTTTTTCTCCAGTATCCAGAGCACTTTAACGCGCATTATGGACCCGAATGAGTATGAGAATCTGTTAGCCAGTCTGGTGGCAAGTTTCAGTAATATTAATTCGGAGATTATTGTTCTCTCGTTGTTTGTTCTGGCCGCTGTTATATTTTTCCTGCGTAAGGAACTGGCGCTGCTGGATGTAATTACCCTTGGAAAGGATCAGGCAATCAATCTGGGAGTGGATTATGACAGATGTATCCGCCGTTTGCTGCTGGGAGTCACATTGTGCATTGCAGTGGCAACGGCTATGGTGGGTCCAATCTCTTTTTTGGGACTTATTATTGCCAATCTTTCCCGGCAGTTGTTAAAGACCTATCGTCATTCGCAGCTTATTTTAGGCTCTGCGCTTTTCGGAATGATCGTTTTGATCGGAGGCCAGCTCATTGTCGAGAGGATTTATGTTTATTCGGTACCTGTCAGTGTGTTTATTTCGGTAGGAGGCGGTATTTACTTCCTCTATCTGCTTCTTGCGAACAGGAGGGTTTGATTTATGTTTGTAAAAGATTTGACCAAACAGTATGATGGAAAAACGGTGGTGAATTCTGTCAGCTTTGAAATTCCTAAGGGAAAGGTAATATCTCTTATAGGGCCAAATGGCGCGGGAAAGTCCACGGTTATGGGAATTATTTCCCGATTGATTGCCCGTGACGGGGGAATCGTGGATTTTGAAGGTACAGATATTGGAAAATGGAAGAGTAAAGAGCTGGCAAAACGGCTGGCGATTTTAACACAGAGCAATAATATCCAAATGAAATTGACAGTTCGGGAACTGGTAACTTTTGGGCGGTTCCCATATTCCGGCGGACGTAATACAGATGAGGACAATGCGATTATTGATAAAGCGATTGAGTACATGGAGCTTCAGGAGTTCCAGGACCAGTTTATTGACGAATTGTCCGGCGGGCAGCGTCAACGTGCGTATATTGCCATGGTCATTGCCCAGGATACGGAATATGTTCTTCTGGATGAGCCAACCAATAATCTGGATATTTACCATGCCAGCAATATGATGAAAATTGTCCGTCGCCTTTGTGATGAGCTGGGCAAGACGGTGATTTTAGTTCTGCATGAAATTAATTATGCAGCCTTTTACTCAGATTACATTTGTGCTTTCACAGATGGGAAAATAGCAAAATTCGGTACAGTCGAGGAGGTGATGACCAAGGAAAATCTGTCCAGAATCTACAATGTAGATTTTGAAATTATGGAAATCGAGGGCAGACCGCTGTCCATCTATTACTAATTGTAACTAATAATTATTTCAGTACTTTTTTGAAAGGAGATTTACAAATCATGAAGAAATTTTTATCATTAACATTGGCTGCCCTTATGGTAGCCGGATTGGCCGCTTGCGGAAACGGCAGCAACACATCAACGACAGCAGCAGAGACATCTTCTGCGGCAGAATCAGCAGCGGAGACAGAGGCTGCACAGGCTGACAAACCTGAAACAATTACAGTTACTGCACTGAATGCAAACAGCGAACAGATTGAAGTTGAAGTACCTTACGATCCGCAGAGAGTTGTCGTAGTAGATATGGCTACCCTGGATATTCTGGATAATCTTGGTTTAGGTGACCGTGTTGTCGGTTCTTCTACAACTGCACTTGAATATCTTCAGTCCTATGTAAATGACGAAAATGTGGCTAATCTGGGAACGATTAAGGAAGCAGATATGGAAGCTGTTATGGCCTGCGAACCGGATATCATTTTCATGGGCGGACGTATGGCTGAATATTACGATGCACTCAATGAAATTGCTCCTGTTGTACGTTTGATCGCAGATACAGATGACGGCGTAGTAGAAAGTGTTCGCAAAAATGCAAATACGATCGCATCCATTTTTGGAGCAGAAGATAAAGTGGATGCAACGATGACTGATTTCGATGAGCGTATCGCGGCCCTGGGAGAATTTGCTGAGGGAAAAACCGCTTTAGTTGGTATGTGTACAAGCGGCAGCTTTAATCTGCTTGGCAATGACGGACGCTGCTCAATTATCGGCCGTGAAATCGGATTTGATAATCTGGGGGTTGATGTTGTTGCGGCACAAAGTGAGAGTGGCAGCGGAAGAAGCGGACGCGGCAACCGTGGAGCCAGTGAGACAACAGAAACCGGTGAAACAGCAGAAAGCAGTGAAAGAAGCCAGGGCGGCGGTACAGCAACTCATGGTAATGAAGCTTCCTTTGAGTTGATTGTTTCCTTAAATCCGGATTATATTTTCGTTATGGACAGAGATGCAGCCATCGGAACTGACGGCGCTCAGTTAGCTCAGGAAATTATGGAAAATGAACTGGTAATGGGTACAGATGCTTATAAAAATGGCAATATTGTCTATCTTGAGCATCCAGGTGTGTGGTATACTGCTGAGGGAGGTATTACAGCACTCGATTATATGTTGAAAGATCTGGAGAGTGCTTTATTAAAATAATATGTGGAAATATATAAAAAAATATCTTCATTTTGCAGTGTTAGCTGCTCTGTTTATGATGGGCGAGGTATCGATGGATTTAATACAGCCCGGACTTATGCGCCGGATTGTGGATGAAGGTGTATTGGGAATTAATAATAATGGAATCGGAGACATGCACTTGATTCTTGTGTTGGGACTTACGATGATTGGGCTTGTTATCCTCGGCGGATTCAGCGGTTCGATGAACAATGCCTTTGTACATATGACGGGGCAGAATATCGGAAATGAAATACGTAAAGATTGTTTTCGGAGAATTATGACCTTTTCATTTCCTCAAATGGACTGCTTTGGCACAGGGTCGTTGGTGACGAGAGTCACCAACGACATTACACAGGTTGAAAACTTTGTTGCCCAATTTGTCCGGGGAATGATTCGGACCTCAATGCTTATTCTGGGAAGTATTTTCTTTATGTTTCGACTGAATCATGAATTTGGAAAGATTGTCCTGTGTGCGCTTCCGTTTATACTGGGCTGCATGCTCGTCTGTCTTGTCAAGGCAAATCCGCTGCTGACAAGACTTCAGGCACAGCTTGATGCGATGAATGAAGTCCTGCAGGAAGATGTATCCGGTATCCGTATGATTAAAGCATGTGTACGGGAAGTATATGAAAAGCTGCGTTTTGGCAAGGTAAATGATGACCTTATCAAGACGCAGCTTCGCGTACTTATAATATTTGCTTTTATGAACCCGGCGATGAATGCACTGATGTATATTGTTGTCGTGTTCATATTGCTGACAGGGGCTTATCAGGTCGGGGAAAACATGACGACACCGGGGACCATTATGGCGGCCATTACCTATACGACACAGCTCCTTAACGCCATTCTGATGCTGGTTATGTTATTTCAGAATATTTCCAAAGGAATTGCTTCATGGAAACGGGTAAAGGAAATCTTGAATACCGAGCCGGAATTAAAGGACGGAGATTTTGACGGTGAAACAAAGGTTCATGGAAAAATCGAATTTAGGGATGTATCCTTTGCTTTCCCGGGGACGGGCCAGATGGTATTAAAACATATTAATTTGATGATTCATCCGGGAGAGACCGTAGCAATCATGGGAGCAACCGGCTGTGGGAAAACGGCCCTTGTCAATCTGATTCCACGTTTCTATGATACTTCCGAAGGGACAGTTCTTGTAGATGATGTGGATGTTAAAAGTTACGCTCAAAATGATTTAAGAGAGAAAATTGCAGTTTCACTGCAGAAGAGTGAATTGTTTAGTACCTCGATTCGGGAAAATATTTCCTGGGGTGCGCCAGGAGCATCGGATGAAGAGATTTGCGCGGCGGCGGGAATTGCCCAGGCCGACGATTTCATTCAAAAAACTTCGAATGGGTACGATACATTAGTTGCGGAGCGGGGAACAAGCCTGTCCGGCGGCCAGAAACAGCGCATTTCCATTTCAAGAGCTGTATTGAAACCAGCTCCGATCCTGATTTTTGATGATTCTACCAGTGCGTTGGATTTAAAAACAGAGGCAGATCTATATGGGGCTTTGAGTAAGTCAAGGCCGGAAAGTACGAAAATTATTGTTGCACAGAGGATTGCTTCTGTGCGGCGGGCAGACCGGATTGTCGTCTTGGATCAGGGAAGTGTGGAGGCCTGTGGTACCCATGATGAGCTTTTGCGGTCCTGTAAAACGTATCAGGATATTTATCATTCTCAGATAGGAAATGAAGGTGAGAAGTATGAGTGAGTCGAAAATTGTAGAACGCAATATTCCGGGAATGAACAGGCATAACCGGTTTGTAGAGGTGGAGCATGCGGAAAATGTCGGAGATACGCTGAAAAGGCTGCTGACTTATTTTGCCCGGGAGAAAATGCTTGTCATTGTTATGCTCATTATTGTCATTTTTGGTACACTCTGCGGCGTTTATGCGCCGAGCCTTCAAAGTGAAGCAATTGATATTATTGCAGGGACATCGCTTGGAAGCCTGAGGCATACATTGATTTTTATGCTTGCAGCCTATCTGTGTTACAGCGGCAGTCAGCTTTTTCAGGGATTGATCAGCGCCCATATAAGCCAGAGAATTGTCAAACGGATGCGGGGCGAGATGTTTGATAAAATCGTTGATCTGCCTATAAAATATCTGGATACCCATTCCCATGGCGATGTGATGAGCCGTATCACCAATGATATTGAGAATATTTCAACAACGGTATCTCAGTCATTGCCTTCACTGATTTCGGGTGTGCTGACTGTGGTGGGAACGATGGCTATTATGCTCTGGTATTGCTGGCAGTTGGCACTTTTAAGTTTTATTACGGTGGGACTTACAGTGGTTGCTACGAAAATATTGTCAAAAAAAGTAAGAAAGTTTTCCAGGCGTCGCCAGGAATTTTTAGGAGAATTAAATGGCACAGCACTGGAAATGATTTCAGGTTACCGGACGGTGGTGGCGTATAATCATCAGGATATTACAGTGGATGAGTTTTGTAAGACTTCAGATTCACTGACAAAGGCTGGAATCCGGACCGATATTTTCGGCGGCGTCATGGGACCGGTTATGAATTGTATCGGCAACATCGGTTTTGTGATTATCGCAGCCTTCGGTGGCTATTTTGCCATTAACGGTTTGATTTCTGTCGGTGTCATTTCTGCATTTATTGTTTATGCCAAGCAATTCAGCCGGCCAATAAATGAAATCGCACAGATTTATGGACAGCTTCAGACGGCGATTGCCGGGGCGGAACGGGTATTTGCCGTGCTGGATGAAAAAGATGAGGACAAGACCGGAGAAATGCTTGAGGAACGGGAAAGCGCGACGGTAACTTTCAAAGATGTAAAGTTTTCGTATAAAGAAGGATGTCCGGTGCTTCATGATTTTTCTTTGACAGTGCCATCAGGAAAAAAAGTGGCTTTGGTGGGCGCTACGGGCAGCGGAAAGACGACGGTTGTCAATTTACTTATGCGGTTTTATGATATAGACAGCGGCGACATTTATATTAATGAAAAGAATATAAAAAATGTTACGAGAGACAGTTTGAGAAAAAATGCGGCCATTGTATTGCAGGATACCATTTTATTTTCAGATACCATTGAAAACAACCTGAAATATGGCAATGAAAAGGCCACCCGGAGAGCTCTGGATGAGGCTGTGACTATGAGCCGGTGCGGGGAAATGATTCAGATGCTGCCCCAGGGCTATGATACCATTTTGACCGGAGCAGGAAGCAATATCAGTCAGGGACAGCGCCAGTTGCTCGCCATTGCGAGGGCTTTTGTGGCGGACCCGAAAATATTGATTTTAGATGAAGCCACATCCAATGTGGATACCCGGACGGAAAAGGCCATTCAGGATGCAATGCAGCTTGTCATGAAAAACCGTACCAGTATTATCATTGCCCATCGGTTGTCGACAATCCGGGATGCAGATATGATCGTGGTCATGGATCAAGGCCGGATTGTTGAAAGCGGAAGCCACGACAGCCTGCTTGCACAGAAGGGCAAGTACTATGAACTTTATATGACCCAGTATGCCGGTTTTGCAACTTGATAAAAAATTTAAAATAGTGCTTGACAATAGTAGAAAACTATTGTAGAATAATTACTGTTGTTAAGACATGTGCGTTTAGCTCAGCTGGATAGAGCGTTTGGCTACGGACCAAAAGGTCGGGGGTTCGAATCCTCTAACGCACGGCAGAGTCCTTGCAAAATATTTTGCAAGGACTTTTTTCTTGACTTTATGCAGTAAAGCGAGTATACTTGATAAAAATTATTGTATATGTTGGCCTGAAGCAGGCTTTCATTAAAAGGGAGTAGTTGAAATACGCCGTCAACAATCGCGGCCCACGGGTCTGGTGGCGTGTACCATATATATGAATGGTTACGAGACTTTTGATGTATCTATTGGAGAGAAGATGGGAAATCTAAATAGATACATTGAAAGTCTCTTCTTTTTTCGCCAAAGCATAAGAATGGCGGAAATGTTTGGCCCATGAAGGAGGAATGAATATGAAGACATGGTATCAATGGACAGAGGAAGAAATATTAGAAGATCTTCATGTGACAAAAGACGGACATTCGTCGGAGGCGGCTGCCGAGCTTCTTAAGAGTAAAGGGGAAAATGTGCTGGAAGCGGGAAAGAAAAAAAGTACGCTTCAGATTTTTTTATCCCAGTTTGCGGACTTATTGGTAATTATTTTGATTATTGCAGCGATTATTTCTGCATTTACCGGAAGTGAAGAAAGTACGATCGTTATTATAGCAGTTATTATTTTAAATGCGATTCTGGGAACCGTGCAGCACAAGAAAGCAGAAAAGTCGTTGGACAGTCTGAAATCGTTGTCATCGCCGTCGGCCAAGGTTATCCGTGACGGCCAGAAAATGGAGATTGATTCCAAAGATGTGGTGCCGGGGGATATCCTGCTTTTGGAAGCCGGAGATTTGGTGGTGGCCGACGGAAGAGTTTTAAACAGTTATTCGCTCCAGGTGAATGAAAGCTCCCTGACCGGAGAATCTACCAGCGTGGATAAAATGGAAGGGGTCATTGATGGTGAAGTGCCGTTAGCTGACCGAACAAACATGGTTTATTCCAGCAGTCTGGTGACTTATGGCCGGGGTGTTGTCGTTGTAACAGGGACGGGAATGGACACGGAAATCGGAAAGATTGCCAGTCTCATGAATGCGACCAAAGAGAAAAAGACACCGCTGCAGGTCAGTCTGGATCAGTTCAGCAGTAAACTGGCCATGGTGATCATGATTATCTGTGCCATTGTTTTTGTATTGAGTCTGTACCGCCAGATGCCGGTACTGGATGCTATGATGTTTGCTGTGGCTTTGGCTGTAGCAGCCATACCGGAAGCTTTAAGTTCCATTGTGACGATCGTACAGGCGATGGGAACACAGAAGATGGCGAAGGAACATGCAATTATTAAGGAACTGAAAGCTGTGGAAAGTTTAGGCTGTGTGTCTGTCATCTGTTCTGATAAAACGGGAACACTCACCCAGAATAAAATGACAGTTCAGAATATCTATATTGATGGAAAGGTCATTGCGCCGGAAGAGATTGATTTAAAAAATCAGCTTCACCGGTATCTGCTTTATGATGCGATTCTTACCAATGATTCGACGATTGTCGACGGAAAGGGTATCGGAGATCCAACCGAATACTCTCTTGTGGAAATGGTCCGGAAAATTGATCTGCCGGATACGGTCATACGGAATATGATGCCCCGGCTTGAAGAGATTCCTTTTGACTCAGACAGAAAATTGATGACGACGAAATATCGGCTGCATGGTGTACCGACGCTGCTTACAAAAGGGGCACTGGATGTGCTTCTGGACCGGACAACAAGGATTCGGACGACGGAGGGCATTCGGGAGATGACAGAAGAGGACCGAAAAGCGATTTTGGAACAGAATCTGCATTTTTCAGAAAATGGTCTGCGGGTTTTAGCCTTTGCCTATCGGGAAGCAGAAGAAAACGAAAACCTATCGCTGGCTTCAGAAGATAATTACATTTTTCTTGGTTTGATTTCGATGATCGATCCGCCGCGGGAAGAATCGGCAGCAGCCGTGGCTGATGCAAAACGGGCAGGAATCCGGCCGATTATGATTACGGGGGATCATAAAATTACGGCAACGGCCATTGCACGGCAGATTGGTATTTTTGAGGATGGCGATATGGCAGTAACCGGACCGGAACTGGATGCCATGTCCGATGAAGAACTGGATGAAAAAATTGCAAAAATATCCGTATATGCCCGGGTATCTCCGGAAAATAAAATCCGGATCGTCGATGCGTGGCAGCGCCGGGGAAATGTGGTTTCTATGACCGGTGACGGCGTCAATGACGCACCGGCACTGAAAAAAGCAGATATCGGTGTGGCGATGGGGATTACAGGAACAGAAGTATCCAAAGATGCGGCGTCCATGATCCTGACCGATGATAATTTTGCGACGATCATTAAGGCGGTGGCTAATGGACGAAATGTCTATCGGAACATAAAAAATGCAATCCAGTTTTTACTTTCAGGAAATATGGCCGGAATTTTGAGTGTACTGTATACTTCTCTGATGGCCCTTCCGGTGCCGTTTGCCCCGGTGCATTTACTCTTTATCAATCTGTTAACGGATTCCCTCCCGGCGATTGCCATCGGTATGGAACCGGCGGAACGAGATTTGCTGTCTGAGAAGCCGAGAAATCCAAAGGAAGGAATTCTGACCCGCAAATTTATGACAGATATTTTAGTACAAGGAGCTTTGATTGCGGCTGTGACCATGACCGCCTTTCATATAGGATTGCGGCAGGGAGATTCAGCGCTGGCCAGTACGATGGCCTTTGCGACGTTGACAGCGGCCCGTCTTTTCCACGGATTTAACTGTCGGAGCAAACATTCGATTTTTAGAATCGGATTTTCCGGAAACTGGTACAGTCTGGCGGCGTTTGCAGCAGGCATGGTTTTCCTGAATCTTGTATTGTTTGTTCCGGTGTTGAAGCGATTGTTCCTTGTGTCAACACTGACATCCGGTCAGTTTGGAATGATCTATTTATTGGCGGTGATTCCGACAGTGATCATTCAAATATACAAAATTATTCGTGAGCAATAAAAATAAAGACTCCACAGCTTTTAAAGAAGGCTGTGGAGTTTTGTTGTCAGTATGCAGGGGAGGGCTGGCAACGCCCTCCGCCGCATAAGGGTAAGAATTAAGGTGCAGGATAGAATCCTGTTGGTGACTCACTTAAATTAATCATAATATTTTTCATTTGAGTATAATGTTCCAGAATCACTTTATGTGTTTCACGTCCGATACCGGAAGTCTTGTAACCACCGAACGGAGCGCCTTCAGGGATGGAATTGTATGTATTTACCCACATACGTCCGGTCTCAACACCCCTGGCAACACGAAGTGCCCGGTTGATATCTCTTGTCCATACAGCTCCGCCAAGACCGTATTCACTGTCATTAGCCATTTCGATAACTTCTTCTTCGGTTTTAAATTTCAGGATGCAGGCTACCGGACCGAAGATTTCTTCCTGGGCTACCCGCATATCGTTGGTAACGTCACCGAGAAGTGTCGGGCGCATAAAGCAGCCTTTGCCAAGTTCGCCGTCGGTGATTGCTTCGCCGCCGCAGAGAACTTTGGCACCTTCAGCTTTTCCGATTTCAATATAGCCAAGAATCTTCTTCAACTGTCCCTGGTTGATCTGGCTGCCCATCTGAGTATCTGCTTCCCATGGTACACCGACTTTTACTGCATTAAACCGACGAACGGCTTCTTCTACAAATTTATCATAGATGCTTTCCTGGACAAATACACGGGAACCTGCGCAGCAAACCTGGCCCTGATTGAACAGAATACCCATCTGAAGACCATCCATAGCCATTTCAAAGTCACAGTCCTCAAAGAAAATGTTTGCGGATTTTCCGCCGAGTTCCAATGTAGATGGAATTAATTTCTGTGCTGCAGCGAGGGCCACATCCCGGCCAACTTCTGTAGAACCGGTGAAGGCCAGTTTGCGGAAACCTTTGTGGTCAAGCATATACTGTCCGGCTCTGGAACCGGAACCGGTAACAACGTTAAATACACCAGCTGGAATAACATCCTGGATTAAGCGGGCAAATTCAAGTACGCTCAATGAAGTGGTGCTTGATGGTTTAAATACGGTACAGCATCCGCTGGCAAGAACCGGTGCCAGTTTCCAGGCTGCCATAAGGAACGGGAAGTTCCATGGAACAATCTGTCCGACAACGCCGATTGGCTCTCTTAAAATTAAACTTAAGGTATCGCTGCCAAGCATATTGGCGCTGCCTTCTTCAGCCATGATACAGCCGGCAAAATAACGAAAATGCTGTGCGGATAATGGAATATCCACGGCCATTGTTTCGCGGATTGGTTTGCCGTTATCCAAAGATTCTACCATAGCTAAATGTTCCATATTTGCATCAATGATATCTGCAATTTTATTCAAAATAGCAGCACGTTCGTTGACAGGAACATTTTTCCATGTTTTAAAGGCATCCCATGCAGCGGCCACAGCGCTGTCTACATCCTCTTTTGTTGCTTCTGCACACTCGGCCAGAACTTCATTATTGGCCGGGCAGGTGCTTTTAAAAGTACGGCCGTCAGAAGCATCTTTCCATTCACCGCCGATAAATAATTGATATTTTTCCTGAAGGTTTAAGTTTTTCATTGTGTTTCTCCTTTCTGATCCCATAAAAAAAACGTTGGCATGCAACTGGATTTATGCAGTTCTGCCACACGTTGTAATGTTATTGTACAATACAAAGAATTATCTGTCAACTTAAGTTTATTTATTAACATTGTCTGATAAAATAATAACATTTAAAAGAACTTATTAAGAAAATTTATCAATCCAGGGTATAGACAAATCAGGAAAAGTATAGTATCCTTGTGGTTAGTTGAAACTAACGTTAGTTAGAGCTAACCAGGAAAGGGTGAAATGAAATGCTGACATGGTGGTGGCATCAGCCTTTAGAAGTAAAAATCGCAGGACAATGTGCACCAGTGTTGGCGGGGGTGAAACCGTCCAATATGCTGGTTCTTGAAAACAAACATATTAGAGACGTTGTCCGGACTTTGGAGGGAACCGGATTATCCTGGCGGTGTCTTTATGCCGGAAGTGAGAAGAACATCTGGCTGCTTTATCGAAAAGATGCTCTTCAGGAAATCGTATCCCGGGAAGAAGAAAGAATGTTTTTGAGGGGAAACGGTTATGAAGAAGACCGGCTGGATCAGATGCTTGTGCGGCTTGGACAGCGGTTCAGACAGTATCGTAAAGGCAAAGAATCGGCTCAGCAGGATATTCAATTTCCTCACGAAATGGGTGTGTTTCTTGGATATCCAATGGCTGATGTTAAGGGATTTATTAAGCATGGAGGAAAAAATTATCTTTATTCCGGTTACTGGAAGGTCTATGAAAATGTGGAGGAGCGAAAGCAGTTATTTAAAAGCTACGAGCAGATACGAAACGTTTTTATCCAGGAAGCGGAAAAGGGAAAAAATCTCTGGGAGATTACCAGCGAATGGCAGTGCATGACTGCTTAAAAGTGAATAAACTCAAAGTTTATTATATAAAAAATAAAAATCAAGATTATAGGAGGAACAAAAACATGAGTGAAATTATGGTTGTGTACTGGAGCGGTACAGGAAATACAGAAGCCATGGCCGGATTCGTTGGTCAGGGAATCAAAGAGGGCGGAAAGGAAGCAAAGGTTGTTTCTGTCAGCGACATTACACCGGACGCTTTAAAAGACTGCCCGGTATTCGCTTTGGGTTGCCCGTCCATGGGAGCTGAACAGCTTGAAGAAGGAGAAATGGAACCATTTGTTGAAGCAGTTAAGGCTTTCGCCAGCGGTAAGACGATCGGTTTATTTGGTTCTTATGGTTGGGGAGATGGCGAATGGATGCGTACATGGGTATCCGATATGGAAAGTGTTGGCGCACGTGTGCTTGGCGGAGAAGATGCAATCTGCCAGGAAGCTCCAAATGAGGAAGCGCAGGAAGCGTGCATTGATTTAGGCAAGGATTTGGCCAAAGCATAAAGGCAGGTGTTTAAAAGGTGAGTATCGTAATTGTAGGCGGACATGACCGGATGGTCAGCCAGTATAAGAAAATTTGTAAAAATTATAATCATAAGGTGAAAGTGTTCACCCATATGTCTGCGGATTTAAATAAGCAAATGGGGAGACCGGATGTGTTCATTTTGTTTACAAATACGGTCTCGCATAAAATGGTGCGCTGTGCAGTAGATGAGGCGAGAAGAAGTAATGCTCAGGTCATTCGCTGTCATACAAGCAGCGGCGCAGCATTGACGGATATTCTTGAAAATGTTGGTTAATACGGAAAAAGAGCCGCTCTGTTTGAAGAGCGGCTCTTGCCTATTTTTTTTCTGAACTTTTCATTCCGATAGCAACATGGGTTTTGATAGCCTGAAAGCTTTCAGGACTGATCACATGTTCAATGCGGCAGGCATCCCGCGCAGCGATTTCACTGTCTACACCAAGAAATTCCAGCCAGCTGGATAGCAAGGTGTGACGTTCATAGATTGTTTCGGCAATCTTGAGACCGCTTGCAGTTAAGGAGATATGCCCATGCTCATTGACGGTGATGTATCCGTTCTCACGGAGGTTCTTCATAGCAACGCTGACGCTTGGTTTTGAAAAGCCGAGTTCAGTTGCAATATCGATTGAACGAACCTGCGGATGCCGTTGGCTTAACACGAGAATGGTTTCAAGATAATTTTCAGCAGATTCCTGTATTTTCACGAGTAACTCCCCCTGTCCAATGTATTATTACTATTATAACATAGAAAAAAGGAAAAACAAAGGGGAAAACAATTTGGAAAAAAATTCTCAAAAAAGACTTGACAATTGGGTTAGCGAGTGCTAATCTATGATATGAGGTTAGAATTTCCTAACTCAGAAAGGGAGAGATGATGATGCCTTTAACAATGGCGAAAGCGGGAGAAGAGAATACAATAGTAAAGATTGGCGGTAAAGAAGAAGTGCGCCGATTTCTGGAAAGTCTTGGATTTGTTACCGGGTCCATCGTGTCGGTAGTTTCTGAGATGAATGGAAATGTGATCGTAAATGTGAAAGGTTCACGTGTGGCGATCAGTAAAGAGATGGCTAATAAGATCATGATTTAAGTAGGAGGAAAAAAGGATGCAGACATTAAAGGATGTAAAATGCGGTCAGAGTGTGTCCGTAGTGAAGCTCCACGGTGAAGGTGCGGTAAAACGCCGGATTATGGATATGGGCATCACAAAAGGTACTGAGGTATATATCCGTAAAGTTGCGCCTCTGGGAGACCCAGTGGAAGTGACTGTCAGAGGATATGAATTGTCCCTGAGAAAGGCAGATGCACAGATGATAGAAGTACAGTAATGTACTTTTTTTAACAGCTATGGGTTAGAATTGACTAATCATAGGGGAAAAAGGAGGATGTTATAAGATGTCAATTAAGATTGCACTTGCGGGTAATCCGAACAGTGGTAAAACCACTTTGTTTAACGGATTGACCGGTTCCAACCAGTTTGTTGGTAACTGGCCAGGTGTTACTGTAGAAAAAAAGGAAGGTAAGCTGAAAGGGCATAAAGATGTTGTGATCATGGACCTTCCAGGTATCTATTCCTTATCGCCATATACATTAGAAGAGGTTGTGGCCAGAAATTATCTGATCACGGAACGTCCGGATGTTATTTTGAATATCGTAGATGGCACGAACCTTGAAAGAAACCTGTATTTGTCCACACAGCTTATGGAGCTTGGCATTCCGGTAGTTATGGCGATCAACATGATGGATATCGTTGAGAAAAACGGAGACCATATCAACATTAATCAGCTGAGTAAGGATTTAGGCTGTGACATCGTTGAAATTTCTGCATTAAAGGGCACAGGTATTATGAAAGCGGCAGAAAAAGCAGTCAGCGTCGCAACAAGAAATACGTCTGCACCAGTACATAAATTTGCACCAGAAATTGAAAATGTTTTGGAAGATATCGAAAACATGCTGGATGCTTCGATTCCAGAAGAACAGAAACGTTTTTATGCGATTAAATTGTTTGAGCGGGATGACAAAATTGCTCAGACAATGAAAGTTGTACCAAATGTAGAAGAAATTATTAAGAAGGCTGAAGAGGCTCAGGATGATGACTCTGAGAGTATTATCACCAATGAGCGTTACGGATATATTACTTCTGTTATTGGAAAGAGTTACAAGAAAGCGTCAAAAGGACAGCTTTCCACATCCGATAAGATTGACCGGATTGTTACGAACCGTATACTGGCGCTGCCGATTTTCGCGGTGGTTATGTTCATTGTATATTATGTTTCCGTAACAACGGTGGGTGACTTTGTGACTGGCTGGACAAACGATGTGTTGTTTGGTGAAATCATTCCTCCGGCTATTGAAAATGTATTAGTAAGCATTAACTGTGCGGACTGGTTACAGAGTCTGATTCTTGACGGTATTGTTGCCGGTGTTGGCGCTGTTATTGGTTTCGTTCCTCAGATGCTTGTATTATTTATTTTCCTTGCATTTTTGGAAGCTTGTGGTTATATGGCGCGAGTTGCATTTATTATGGACCGTATTTTCCGGAAATTTGGTTTATCTGGTAAATCCTTTATTCCAATGTTAATCGGAAGCGGCTGCGGTGTACCTGGTATTATGGCATCACGTACCATTGAAAATGACAGAGACCGGAAGATGACAATTATGACAACCACATTTATTCCATGTGGTGCGAAACTTCCGATCATTGCATTGATTGCCGGAGCTTTCTTTGACGGTTCCGCATGGGTTGCAACCAGCTCCTATTTTGTAGGTGTGGCAGCAATCGTTTGCTCCGGTATTATTTTAAAGAAAACAAAAATGTTTGCAGGAGAGCCGGCACCATTCGTTATGGAGCTTCCGGCCTATCATCTGCCGACAGTAACAAATGTTCTCCGCAGCATGTGGGAACGTGGCTGGTCCTTCATCAAAAAGGCCGGTACAATTATCCTCTTATCAACTATCGTTCTTTGGTTCTTAATGAGCTTTGGCTGGGTTGACGGAAGCTTCGGCATGCTGGAAGCTGAACAGCTTGACAGCAGTATCCTGGCATCCATCGGCAGTGTGATTGCACCATTATTTACACCACTTGGATGGGGAGACTGGAAGATGGCCGTTGCAGCAGTTACAGGCTTGATTGCCAAAGAAAACGTTGTTGGTACATTTGGTGTCCTCTTTGGTTTTGCTGAAGTCGCTGAAGACGGTGCTGAAATCTGGGGACAGCTTGCAGGAAGTATGACAGGCGTTGCAGCCTATTCCTTCCTGGTGTTCAACCTTCTCTGTGCACCATGCTTTGCAGCTATCGGAGCTATCAAACGTGAGATGAACAGCGGAAAGTGGACCTGGTTTGCTATTGGATATCAGACAATTTTGGCATATGCCGTATCTTTGGCTATCTATCAGATCGGCACAGTTGTTACCGGCGGTGGTTTTGGAATTGGCACAGTCGTTGCAATTCTGGTTGTTATTGGATTCCTTTACTTGTTATTCCGTCCATACAAAGAAAGTACAAAGCTGACAGTAGACGTAAAGAAGACGGCGAAGGCTTAATTTGAAAGGAGCAGAGTGCTATGGGAACTGTAGTGGTTGCAGCGATCGTTGCAGCAGTGGCCGGTCTTGCGGCACGAAGCATTTATAAAGACAAAAAAGCCGGCAGGGGCTGCAACGGTAATTGTGGAAACTGTAAAGGCTGCCATTAAAATGGTTATTGACCTGAGCGATTTGGAAAGACAGGAGATTGAAGCCTATGTGGAGTTCAGATGATATGATTCAAGAGTTGAAAAATCGCGGGAAACGTATTACCAAACAAAGAAAGATCATGGTCGAAGTGATTGCGAGTAAAAAAGCGGGGGATTTTAAGGAGATTTATTATGAAATTTCCAAAAAAGACCCGACGATCGGTCAGGCTACCGTATACCGTATGTTGCTGACCCTGGAAGAAATCGGGGCGATTCAGCGGGTTCAGGGATATGTAGTCAATGAATCTTATGAAAAAGTCGCGGTTTAGAAAAATGTTAAGTTGTATTTCCTTATAAAGTAGAGTATGCTGAGAGAGTGTTGAACAGTGAAAGCTGTCAGCGCTCTCTTTGTATGTGCTGCAATATGCAGAGCAACACACCAGTAACAGGAGGTATGGCAATGAACAAATTGAAAAATGGATGGAATCATTTTCGGACAATTACGGAACATAAATGGCTTGTTATGCAGGGATGTTTTCGTGTGGGACTGTACCGGCAGGGAATTCTTCACGACCTGTCCAAATATACTCTGGAGGAATTTCGGACCGGGGTGCTGTATTTTCAGGGGAACCGGAGTCCAAACGCGGCCGAGAAGGAAGCAGTGGGCTATTCACGGGCCTGGCTCCATCATAAAGGAAGAAATAAACATCATTATGAGTATTGGATAGATCTGGCGGTAGATAAATCAGAGGGGCTTCAGGGAATGAAAATGCCGGTTCGATATGTTATCGAAATGTTTATGGACAGAATAGCGGCATCAAAAGTTTATGCCGGAAAGGATTATACAGACAGCCATCCATTAAATTATTATAAAAAAAGCAGGAAATATATGACAATACATCCGGATTCAAGAAAACTTCTGGAACGGCTGCTTCTTATGCTGAGCCGCAGTGGTGAAGAAAAAATGTTTGCTTATATACGAAAGGTCGTATTGAGCGGAAAATACAAATATTAATTGGACGAATAATTCTGCGGATTAAAGCCATAATAGCTACTGTAATCTTATTAAGGAGGTCCTATTATGGCAAAGAATTACAATCAGAACAATGAAAGCAATGCAACAACAAAAAACAACAATGAGCGGAACAATTCCACTCAGAACACATCCAGAAATATGGATAACAACACATCCAGAAACAGTTCTAAAAACAGCACAACTCAGAATACATCTGAAAGAAATTCAACTCAGAACTGTGACAGATAGTTTGGAGTGATCCAAAGATGCCGCAGCGGGAAATAAAAGTACCGCTGCGGTATTTTTATGCTTAAGCAACTGCTGAAGATTTCCGCATATACTAATATATGTAGGAATGAGGTGATGGTGTGAGTTTGGATTTTATACCTCCAAAGGAGGTTTTGAAATATATACAGCGCGGAGATTCGGTAGTTATCGATATCCGGGATAAAGAATTGTTTCAAAAGGGACATATTCCGGGGGCTTTTTCCATGCCGTATGAGACTTTTGATGAGACGGCACCCATACTCCGGAAATATGGAACGATTATTTTGTGCTGTGAACATGGAGCCACAAGTTTACTTTTGGGACGGCGTCTCAGTCAAAGTGGTTATCATGTTTTAAGTATTGGCGGCGGCATGGAGGCCTGGAGAGGTCCTGTCGTTTAAAATAATAATTTACTGCCAGATGCTGGGAATAAAATGTTCTTGCGGCAGGATAAGAAAAAGTATATACTATAAAAGTAATTTAGAAAAGGAGAAAATCTATGCCCCTCTATGAATTTACAGCGCCGTGTCATTTTGGCATGGAAGCGGTTTTAAAACGAGAAATTATAAACTTAGGATACGAGATTGTGCGAGTGGAAGATGGCCGTGTGTCCTTTCGCGGAGAGGCCTCGGCCATTGCCCGGGCAAATGTGTTTCTGCGGACGGCAGAACGGATACTTTTATGTGTAGGACGGTTTAAAGCTTACACTTTTGATGAATTATTTGAGCAGACAAAGGCGCTGCCGTGGGAAGAGTATTTGCCTTCCGATGGGAAGTTCTGGGTAAAAAAGGCATCCACTACAAAAAGTAAATTATTCAGCAGCTCGGATATCCAGTCGATTGTAAAGAAGGCGATTGTTGAACGTCTGAAACAGACTTATCGGATCGACTGGTTTAAAGAAGACGGGGCAATCTATCCTTTGAGAGTGTTTATTTATAAAGATGAAGTGACGATTGCCCTGGATACGTCAGGGGAATCTTTACATAAACGGGGATACCGGAAGCTGATCAGCAAGGCTCCGGTGTCGGAAACGCTGGCGGCAGCTATCCTGCTTTTGTCACCGTGGAATAAAGACCGGATCCTGGTGGACCCATTTTGCGGCAGCGGGACATTTCCTATTGAAGCGGCTATGATCGGAGCCAATATTGCTCCGGGTATGAACCGGGAGTTCACGGCGGAAGCATGGAAAAATATTCTTCCGATGAAAGATTGGTATGAAGCTGTTACCGAAGCCAATGATTTAATCCGGGATGATGTGGATATGGATATTCAGGGATATGATATTGACGGAGATATTGTAAAAAATGCCCGTCAAAATGCGGTGGAAGCAGGCGTGGATCATTTAATCCATCTTCAGCAGCGGCCGGTCAGCGCCCTGAGTCATCCTAAGAAATATGGTTTTGTGATTACCAATCCGCCTTATGGGGAGCGGCTGGAAGAAAAGGAAGCATTGCCCGGTTTATATACGGAGATTGGCGAGGCTTTCCGGCGTTTGGATTCATGGTCCTGTTTTGTGTTGACTTCATATGACCAGGCAGAGAAATATATCGGAAGGAAAGCGGATAAAAACCGGAAGATTTACAATGGTATGATAAAGACCTATTTATATGAATTTATGGGACCGCGCCCTCCGAGACGAAAAAAACAGGAGGATTAAATTGAAGCATGTAAAACGATACTTTTTGTTACTTGCTATCATCTGTGTGACAGGTATTGTGCTGACCCGGCCGCAGGTCCGGTATTTGGCCGGTCAGGCGTCAGAATCTCTGCAGAGCTATTACATAAGCGCCAGAGCAGATGCCGTCAATGAAAAGGGATTTACGCTGTCCTATAACGGGACAATGCTTGATATAGAAAATATGAGGATGTCATCCCAAATGGGACTGCTGCTTCCGTTGTCGGCCGTGGTGGAATGTTTTGGAGCATCCGTGACTGTTGGTGAGAAGGGCCAGTGTTTTGTGCAGGGCCAATATTTAGAGAATGCAGCAGTCATTGGCGATACGGAGGATGATATCCTGATTGATATGACCCAGGCGGCATCGGCACTGGGATTGGATTATGCCTGGGATGATAAGGCGTGTGCAGCCAGCCTTGATTCTGTACAGGGTCAGGAATTACCGGAAAGATATGATTTGAGGGAAAATCGTATTTTAAATGTGGTTGAGAATCAGGGAACTTTTGGGACCTGCTGGGCATTTGCCTCGACGGCTGCTTTGGAAATTGCTTTGGCTGAGGGAGAAATACTGGATTTTTCTGTAGACCATATGACGATGAACAGTGGATTTAATATAGCTCCGACAGAGGGCGGAGATTATAATATGGCGCTGGCTTATCTGTCCTCGTGGAGAGGACCGGTACTGGAAGCGGATGATCCCTACGGAGACGGCGCCACAGATGCCTCATTGGCAGCGGTAAAGCATCTTCAGGAAGCACGCTTTTTTGAAGAGAGGAATTTAGAGCAGATCAAGAGCATGATTCTGCATTATGGCGGGGTCGAAAGCTCTTTGTATATGTCAATTCAAAATGCCTGGGATTCATCGGAGGATTATGCGCCGGAGACGGCTTCCTATTATTATAATGGCGAGGAGGCACCGAATCATGACGTGGTCATCGTTGGATGGGATGATGACTACAGTCGGGAGAATTTTAACCATATGCCGGAAAATAATGGTGCATTTTTGTGTCGGAATAGCTGGGGCGAAGAATTCGGTGACGGCGGATATTTTTATGTATCTTATGAAGACAGTAATTTAGGAATCAATAGTGTGACCTATACCCGTTTGGATGAAGCGGATAACTACGATACCATTTATCAGTCGGATTTGTTGGGCTGGGTTGGAACCCTTGGATATAAAGAACCGTCGGCCTGGTTTGCCAATGTCTACACGGCCGGACAAAATGAAATTTTGAGGGCTGTCAGCTTTTATGCAGTGGATGGCCATACAAACTGGGATTTATATGTTGTACCCGAATATTCCGGAACGGATTCTCTGAACCAGCCGGTATATCTCGGCAGTGGTTATTTTGAAGACGGCGGCTATTATACGGTGGATATTCCGGATAAGATTCGTTTGTCGGCAGGCGGCCGTTTTGCCGTGATCGTCCGTATAACTACGGAGGGCAGTGAACGTCCGATCGCGATTGAATATCCGGCTTCGGACCTGACGTCCGGAGCAGATTTGGAAGATGGGGAAGGTTACATCAGTTACGATGGAAACCTGTGGACATCTGCGGAAACGGAGTATGGATGTAATTTGTGCCTGAAAGCATTTACAGATAATGAGGAGAGTTCTTATGAATAAAATAATATTTGCCACATCCAATGCGGGAAAGATGAGAGAAATCCGGGAAATTTTAAAGGATTTGAATGTGGAGATCCTGTCCATGAAAGAGGCAGGAATTGATGTGGATATTGTAGAGGATGGAAAAACCTTTGAGGAAAATGCCCTGATCAAGGCAAGGGCCATCCGGGATCTGACCGGCCTGCTTGTCCTGGCCGACGATTCAGGACTGGAAGTGGATGCCTTAAATAAGGAGCCGGGAATCTATTCAGCCCGGTATATGGGAGAGGACACTTCCTATGATTTGAAAAATGCGAACATTATTGAGCGGCTGTCCGGACTGAATGGCGAGGAACGTTCCGCCCGGTTTGTGTGTGTCATTGCGGCCGCATTTCCGGATGGTACGGAAGAAACCCGGCGGGGGACGATTGAAGGACAGATTGCCCATGCTCCGGCCGGAGAAAATGGCTTTGGCTATGACCCTATTTTTTATGTGTCGGAATATAAATGCACGACAGCACAGTTACCATCGGAACAGAAAAATGAGATCAGCCATCGGGGTAAGGCTTTGAGGGCAATGAAGGAAGTTCTTTGTCAGAGGATGATATGATTATATGAGAGTTTTAATTGTCAGCGATACGCATGGGAAAAATGGAAACCTGGAAAAGGTACTCCGTCTCATTGCGCCACTGGATCTGGTGTTTCATTTAGGTGATCTGGAAGGCAGCGAGGGATATATCGAGGATATTGCGCCCTGTCCGGTGCATATGGTCAGCGGCAATAATGATTTTTTCACGTCCGTGCCGGCTGAAAAAATCGTGGTCATTGGGCGGCATAAAATATTTATGTCCCATGGCCACCGGTATGGGGTGAGTTTTGATACGATGCGTATCAAAGAAGTGGCAAGGGAGCATGGCTGCGATGTGGTATTCTTTGGACATACCCATAGGCCGGTCATTGACCTGGATGATGATGTCATTGCTGTGAATCCTGGAAGCATTTCCTATCCGCGTCAGGAGAACCGAAGGCCGTCTTATGTCCTGCTGGATATTGACCGGTATGGTGAGCTTCAATTTTCTTTAAATTTTTTAGAAAAATAGTGTAAAAAAGTTGTTGACAATTAGTGAAAGATATAATATAATCTATCTTGCGTCACGGATAAGACGTGATGAAACATCGGGGTGTGGCTCAGCTTGGCTAGAGCGCTTGATTTGGGATCAAGAGGTCGCAGGTTCGAATCCTGTCACCCCGATTTTCTTTATGCGCGGGTGTAGTTCAATGGTAGAACACCAGCCTTCCAAGCTGGATACGTGGGTTCGATTCCCATCACCCGCTTTGTGGAAAAACTTCACATTTTTTAAACACTATGAGTCTGTAGCTCAGCTGGATAGAGCAACGGCCTTCTAAGCCGTGGGTCGGGGGTTCGAATCCCTTCAGGCTCGTTATGGTGGGTATAGCGCAGTTGGTTAGCGCGCCAGATTGTGGCTCTGGAGGCCCAGGGTTCGAGTCCCTGTATCCACCCTCTACCGTGAGGTACATTTAATTAATGGGCTATCGCCAAGCGGTAAGGCACAGGACTTTGACTCCTGCATTACGTTGGTTCGAATCCAACTAGCCCAGTTGGAGCAGCCACCGCAGTTGTGCAAAGGCGTGTTCATAAAGTGTTTTGATTTACCAAAACGATGTGGGGTATTAGCTCAGTCGGTAGAGCACTTGACTTTTAATCAAGTTGTCCGGGGTTCGAATCCCCGATGCCTCACTAAGACCTGCATCATTGTATGCAGGTCTTTTTAATATTTTGCGGATATGGCGGAACTGGCAGACGCGCTAGACTTAGGATCTAGTGGGCAACCGTGCAGGTTCGATCCCTGTTATCCGCACGAAAAGCGCCAAGGCTTGAAAAGTCAAGTCTTGGCGCTTTTTTTAGGCCTTTTCTTCTTATTAAAGCGGCTTGGAAAGTAAATACTAAATAACTAAGGAGGAATGATGGAATGACACAAAATATTTATGGCTATGTCAGGGTATCGACAAAGGATCAGTGTGAGGATAGACAGATGATCGCATTGTGGCAGTTCCCAGTACCAGAAAACAATATTTTTATAGATAAGTTAAGTGGAAAAGATTTTAACAGACCCCAATATATACGATTAATGCGAAAGATAAAGCCGGGGGATATATTAGTAGTTAAATCCATTGATCGTTTAGGGCGTAACTATGAGGAAATACAAAATCAATGGCGGTTGATTACAAAAGAAAAAGGCGTGGATATTGTTGTTATCGACATGCCGTTGTTAAATACAAGAAATTCAGGAAAAGATTTGACCGGAACATTTATATCTGATTTGGTTCTGCAAATTCTTTCCTATGTGGCTCAGACAGAGCGTGAAAATATTAAACAAAGGCAGAAAGAAGGGATTGAGGCGGCAAAAAAGAGAGGTGTGCGTTTTGGACGACCCAAAATACCAATGCCGGAGGGATTTGAACAGATAAAAGAGGCATGGGAAAGCGGAAAAATTGTTTCTCGTGAAGCGGCGAGACAATTAGGCGTCTCTCAGGATACGTTTTTAAGATGGGCCCATGATCAGGAAGTCTCAGATTGTGTTTAAAAAATCTGTAAAAGGTAGGATTTTTCTCGCATGATGTCCTGGATGTTCAGCTTCAGCCGATTTATACATATAAGCCCTTAAAAATCAGGGCTTCCACAGTGATACAGTGGTTCTTTAATATTATACATAATCTGAACGAAAAAGTCTACTTTATCGTTCAGCTTCCTGGCTGGTGAGAAAGCGAGGGAGAAAATGAAACCAAGAAGAAAATTTCAAATGTTCGTGTCGATGATTCTCACTTGCGCCATGATTTTATCAATGACAGCAATGGCGTTTGCGGATGAATTCGATACTCCCACTGGAATCGAAGGGGAGACGTTGGAAGAATCATTTGATACGAAACTATCGCAAGAGGAATCTTACGAGAATGAATCCTTTACAGAGGATACTGTACCTTTAGAGAGTACGGATGAATCGAAGGCGGAGGAGAGTGAGCCAATCGAAACAGAAAGTACGGCAGAGAAAGAGGAGACAGATGCTGGAATCGCTTTAATGTCTGTAGAGGATGGAAGGATTACTCCGGATATGAGTCAGGAGGAAATCCAAGCAGTTTTTGATGCAAAGGATGAGGTTACTTTTGCGGCTGGAGCCTACAAGGGCATTAGTGTAACTATAAATAAGGCAGTAACGATCCGTGCGGCTGGTCCCCTGGAGTTTACAGGAAATGGCAAGTCTGCGGAAGGGCAGAGCCATTATCCGTTTTTAGTTGGCAATGGAGCGGCAGTAACATTTGATAATATAACGTTACAGTCGTCAAATTATGATGGCTTTATGAAGGTTTCCGGTGGAACTGTCAGTTTAAACGGAGGCAGCTTTAACGTTACGGGTCTGGGACATGGATGCGTATTTTTTAGTGGCGGAGCTGCAAGTACCTTGAACATTCAGGACGCTGTTTATTCAAGTAATGGGAATAGCGGAGATTCCATGGTTTCCTATGCGAATGGAGAGGTTGCCATTAATTTTATTAATAGTCAGACGGATTTATCGAATAATATAAATTCGGGAGCAGGACATGGTATCTGGAATCAGGGCGGTAAAATGAGCATTGAAATCAGCGGCGGAACATTTAATGCCAGTGGTAATACCTGGGCCGGAATTACATTAATTAATCGCTGGAAAGATTTTAATGGATATGATTACGGATATTCCGAGGATAGTCTTGTTATTAAAAATGGCAGTCAGGTGACAATGAGCGATAACGGAACCTATGGATTTAACAATGGTAATCTGACGATTACAGATTCTGCGTTTACAGCAGAAAATAATGCGGCGCGGGACAATATCGCATGTTCAAATCTGGAAGCTGTGAATAGTACAATTAACGTCAATGGGGCGAAAGGTACCGGATATGGCGGCAAATACTGGGTTTTTGGTAATGGATTGGATGTTGGCGGTAATCAGATATATATTGACGGTACTACGATTAATGCAGCAGGAAACTGCCGTTCAGGAATCTATTTAGGTTACGCTGTCGGTGACTTTAGTGAAATCGGAGAGGCACAGGCTTTGGCAGTAATTAAAAACAGCCAGATTAATGTCAGCGGCAATGGAAAGTCTGGACTTGACATTGTCAATGCAGCTGATATTGATGCAACAACAATCAATGCTTCTTCAAATGAACTGGCAGGTATTCATTTTAACAACGGAAGTTGTACGGTTACGGAATTCGACCTGAATTCTCAGGCATTTTATGATCCGTATAATAGCAGTGACCCGAATGGAACTTCTGTATTGAATAATGTCACAGTGAATTTAAGCGGAAACACTACAGGCATCGTTTTGTCAAGAGAGTTAAATGCCAATGATTCTGTCATTGTGAATACAGGAAACAGTTCCCAGGGAATTAAATATGAAACAGGAGAAACTGCGGTATATAAAGAAAATGGGAATACCATTGCGGCAATTTCTTCCACAGGAGCGGAGATCGAGGGAGATAATGGAAATCAATTGACCTTGATTGAGGCTGCTTCTCTTCAGAGTATCCGGGATAACATGACAGGAACTTACGAATTGAATGGTGTGAAAGCGGATGATGAAAGCTATGCGGCACCGGTGAATTCGGATGGAACAAAGCTTACCCGTTTTAATTTAAATGCGGAAGTGAATCAGGAAGTTGGAACGGATGCAGAACAGAGTTTTATCTATTATGATCCGAACACGGAAAAGGAATATACATATGCTTTCCGTTATAATAGAGAAGGTGAAGATTTAATCGAAGGTGAATCAGGCAATGCATATGTTTGGGCTCCGGTATCGATACTTCATTATGATGCCACGGAAGGACGGATTGTAAGTGATGCTGGAAACGTAAAAAAGGCAGCGGATTCCACGGCTTATATAGGCCAGCAGGCATTGCAGAACACACGTGGCGACGGTTCGGCCGTTGGCAATGAGGCTGGTATGTATACAGGCAGTGCCAGATACGCAACGGACTATACAATCTATGGAAACAGTCTTCGGTTGAGTGAAGGCAAGCTTGCGTCCGCAGCGAAGAGTGGTTATGTATTTTCAGGTTGGTGGGTATGTGTCGAGAACGGTACCGTTGTCGACATATCATCAAGATTACCAGGCAGCGGAAGTGAGGATGAATGTAAATCCTGGCAGGAATTTTACGAGCTTCTGAATACCAAGGTGGATGAAGCTACACCGCTTAGTGATACTTTAACTGTGGGAATGGATGCAGATGCCCAGTTCACTGTTTATGCAAAGTGGTCTAAAAATACAGGTGAGACACCGGAGACACCAGAGTGGACTATTTCCAAGAGTAAGACAGCAACGGCTTTGGATGAAAATTTTGAATCGAAAGTCACACTTTCACTTCCAGCCGCAGACTGGCAGAGAAATATGGATGTTGTTTTTGTATTGGACAAGTCCACCAGCCATAAACAGACAGATATTGTAAACCAGGCCGTTGATATGCTGGCAAGTTTATCGGAAAAAGATAATCTGAATGTGAAAGCAGGCGTCGTTGTTTTTGCTAAAGATTTACTTGGTGAGAGCAGTCAGTCCCTTGTTAAGCTGGATGCAGCCGGATTGGCAGATTTAGAAGCGGTTATGCAAAAAGATTTTGATGAAGAGTCGGGAACAAATCTTCAAGCTGGTGTGGAAGCGGCAAGAAAACTTTTAAATGCTGATACAGAAGTGGATGCACAGGATAAATATATTGTACTTTTGACAGACGGCGGCGCACGGCAGTTTTTGAATGAGAATGGAGAAACGGTTTCTCAGGTATTTAATCCGAATGGCAGCGGCAACTGGTGGGGAAGTAATTCAGACTTCACAGATGGACGGTATACTGCTGGTAATGACGCCGTGAAACGGACCTTTGAGGAAGTATGGGCAGATACGCAGAATGTGGAAGATAACACATATACAGCAACAGAGGCCGAAAAAGACAATATTACAGGCGCTGATTGGAATGTGGTAAAGAGTCACCCGAATTATTATACAAGCCTGGAACGTGCCGTTTATTATGGCGCGAAATCTATCGTGAATGCCTCGGATGAAGCGAATGTCATATTTGTGTCCTATCCGTACTATAAAGGCAATGCATGCAGCAATCTGTATGATTATACGGAGAGCTTTAAAGACTGGCTGGATACAAATCAGTTGGTAAGTGTGTATAATACGGAAAATCTGGACGCTTCCGAAATATTTGAGAAGATAGAAAATGAATTGATTTACGCAGTCGATGCCGGAAGTACGGTACTTGATATCATCGGTTACGATGATGCTTACAAAATGGAATGGGATATCATTTTGACTTTGTAAACGATATCGAAAAACTGACATTGACGGTGGGCGGCGAATCATTAAAAATAACCCGGATTGATGATATGACATATGGATTCGGTGATGCTGATGGAAGTAAAGACGGAACAAGCTACCCATTTGTTTTGCACTATTATCCAAATGGTACGAGCCATGCTGGCCGGACTATTGAAGATGAATGCTTTGTATGGGATATCAATGTGCCGGTAATGAAAAATGCACAAGTACAGTTGACCTATACGGTGCATCTGACAGACCCGACGGAAACAGCAGGAACGTATAAGGAACTGAATACAAACGTGGAAGCTGTTCTTTATCCGAAGGACAGCAATGGAGAGGAACTGCCTCCAGAATGGTTTGAGAGACCAACGGTGGAATACAGTGTGGAAGATGAGGAACCGACGACACCGGAAGAACCGACAACACCGGATAAGCCGACGACACCGGAAGAACCGACAACTCCGGAAGAACCAACAACGCCGGATAAGCCGACGACACCGGACAAACCAACGACACCAAATAAACCTGCGAAGCCAAATAAGACGACAATGTCTGACGGACCGAAAACCGGAGATCAGATGAATATAATGTTCTGGATAATTGTTTTGGCTGTAGCCGGAGCAGTTGTAGTTGATTTGGGTGTTTACATTGTAAAAAACCGTAAACATTAATTGGTTGTAAAATCATGTCAGATAAGCTTTATTATTCAATAACAACGCGAAAATTCATTTTGAGAACTTCGCATAACGGGTGGCTTTTGGCCACCCGGAAGCTTTATAATGAGGTTTTGTATTTTTATTATCGGCTCTTTTTGGAACATGCGGATCTGCATGAAATGGGTAATCAAAGGGCTATGAGAGAATTGGAGCGGATGACGGTTGCCGGTAGAGATAAGCAGCCGGTGGCCTACCCGCTGCCGTATCAAGGATTTCCTCTATATTTTCGGAGAGCTGCGATTAATGCTGCATTGGCTGCTGGAAGAAGTTATCTGGCAAGAGATAAACAGGTGTTTCCAAGTGAGACATTTTCAGCGAGTATTAATCTTTATAAAGGAAATTATAAAAATCTGGATAGTCATTCAATTACCATGAAAGTTTGGAATGGGGAAAAGTGGCAATGGTTGAATTGTCGGTTGTATGGCAATCAGCTTCCTGAAAATGCGCTCTGCCTGTCTCCGAGGATAGTATTTAAGGAAAATGGAATCGAGCTGCATGTGCCTGTTCAGCAGACGGTGCCCAACGGAAAACCTTTACGGGAAAGAATGAGCGGTACGATGAATATGTGCAGTGTACAGTTTACCAACAGGGATGCATTTGCGGTTTGCTGTGTCCTGGATAGGGGAAATGGATTGAAAGCCGTTCGTTTTTTTCGAGGCGGAAAAACTTATGCTGCCCGGTATAACAGAATTCTGAATAAGATTAAAAAATCTCGAACAGCCACTGGAAATGAAACGGGTTCAGGAGTGAATAAGAAATATTGGAGAAAGCTGAAAAATCTGAGGGAAGATGCGGCTCATCAAATTAGCCGCCGTATAGTGGATTTTTGCCGGGAGTCCGGGGCGGAAGTGATTGTGCTGCCCAAATATAGCAGGGAATTTTCAAAATATGTCATGATATCCGTCGGAGATGGAGCGCCTTTACGTTTAAATGATAAGGTGCGTACCCTAATGAAGTATAAGGCGTGGCAGGAAGGAATTCTTGTTATTGAATCCGAAGTATCGGATATTGGAAGATATTGTGCCTTATGCGGAGCCACTGTTCATCTAAAGGGTGAAAACTTTGTCTGTGAGAATGGACATCAGGGGAACCGGCGGATAAATGCAGCCAGGAATCTTGGCAAAAAAACTTATGAAGCTTTAGATAGACATATGCAATAGTGCATTGTTTATACCTTGTCGCGCGGAGTCTGACGAAGCGCGCCTGCCCGAAAGGCATGTGTTACAGTATGCCTGTATGGGCATAGGATGTGGGAAACTGCGAAAAGGATTTGACTCAGAGGGTGGAATCCTTCGGTTGGATATCGCCGGTCGGCCCGTTTAGGGTCGGCAAAGAATTGACGAAAGAGCGATGGCTCACGACAGAGAATATCCGAAGTTATAAAAAAATAAAGTATATATGAAACTCCAGATTCTGAGGTGAACAGGATCTGGAGTTAAATATTTTTACTGTAAATTGATTGTTTGCATGTAAAAAGACAATTCCGATCCGAATGTTGTGGTATAATGTGAAAAGGAAATTTGAGTTCTCCGATTCTTTTTATTGTCGGAGGTCACTGCGGACTTTCGGGCGATTAAAAAGTTTTGGCAATATGGGTTTTACAAATGGATTGAATTTTTATGCAAAATATGTTATTTTATTAAAGTATATTATATTCATGTCACGTTGAAACTTTAAGACGTCAACGCGGAAAAGAAAAACAGACGGAGAAATATATAGTGAATGACAGTGAAAGTAACAGGAAAGAGCGAGAGGAAAGCATGAGTCAGGTGGAGACGATATTAGAGATAAAAGATCTGTGTGTGGAATTTAAAACTGTGGAAGGCACCGTGCAGGCGGTTGACCATCTGAGTTATACCTTACATAAAGGCGAAAAGCTGGGTATTGTGGGAGAGAGCGGAAGCGGAAAAAGCGTTTCATCTCTTGGCATGATGCAGTTGATTCCGAATCCACCGGGAAAGATTACCGGCGGCGAGATTTTATATAAAGGAAAAGATTTAGTAAAAGCTTCTGAGAAGGAGATGCAGAAGATCAGGGGAAATGAGATATCCATGATTTTCCAGGAGCCTATGACCTCTTTAAATCCAATTATCAAATGCGGCAAACAGATTGCGGAATCTTTAAGACTTCATCGTGGAATGGACAAGAAGGCAGCTATGGAAGAGGCTGTGCGTATGATGCAGGCCGTTGGTATTGCGAATCCGGAAGTCCGTGCTCATGAATATCCTCATCAGATGTCCGGTGGTATGCGTCAGCGTGTCATGATTGCTATGGCATTGGCCTGCCGGCCGCAGATTTTGATCGCGGATGAACCGACGACAGCCCTGGACGTGACGATTCAAGCCCAGATTCTGGATTTGATCCGGGATTTGAATGAAAGTATGGAGACTTCAGTCGTATTTATTACCCATGACCTGGGCGTGGTCAGCGAACTGTGTGATACGGTCATTGTTATGTATACGGGCCATATTGTAGAAAGGGCGCCGGTTCGGGAGTTGTTTGCAGAGCCGAAGCATCCGTATACAGTAGGACTTTTGAATGCAATTCCAAAGATTACAAAAGAAAGAAATCCTTTAGAGACGATCGAGGGAATGGTTCCGAATCCGACAGAACGGATTTCCGGATGCAGTTTCTCTCCAAGATGTCCGCATGCGACAGAGCGCTGTCGGCAGGAAAAACCGCCGATGACTCAGATGTCCGAAGAACGGGCGGTTCGTTGCTGGTTATATGTGGATGAAGAGAAGGAGGGTTAGCTTATGGCAGCAAATGAAAAAGAGATGCTGATGAAAGCCGACCATGTGAAAGTATATTTTAAAGGAAAAAATAAACGTTCCGGTACGGTGAAGGCCGTGGACGATATCAGTTTTGAAATTTTCAGGGGAGAGACCTTTGGTGTCGTTGGCGAGAGCGGCTGTGGAAAAAGTACGCTGGGCCGGGCATTGATTCGTCTTCTCAAACCTACGGATGGACATATATATCTCGAAGGACAGGATATTGCAGTACTGAAAGGTGCTGAGTTAAAACAAATGCGGAAAAAAGCGCAGATTATTTTTCAGGACCCATCGGCCTGTCTGAATCCGAGAAGAACGGTAAAGCAGATTTTAATGGAGCCTTTTGAAATTCATCAGATGAAGGGGCAGATGGATGTTGAAGCCCGTATTATGGAACTGCTCCAGTTGGTAGGGCTTGATTCTTATCATTTGAGCCGATATCCACATGAACTTTCAGGAGGACAGAAACAGCGTATCGGCATCGCCAGAGCTTTAGCTTTGGAACCGGATATCATTATCTGTGATGAAGCCGTATCTGCACTGGATGTTTCTGTACAGGCTCAGGTGTTAAACCTTTTACAGGAATTAAAAGAAAAATTGGGATTGACCTATTTTTTCATTTCCCATAATCTGAATGTGGTTTATCAGGTCAGTGACCGGGTAGGCGTTATGTATCTGGGAAAAATGGTGGAGATTGCCGCTTATGACCAGTTATATGAAAAACGGTATCATCCTTACACGGAAGCCCTTCTTTCGGCAATTCCTCAGGTAGGACAGGACGCCGGCAAGGAGAGAATTCATTTGAAGGGAGAAGTTCCAAGCCCTTCAAATCCGCCGTCAGGCTGCCGTTTCCATACACGATGTCCGAAAGCATGTGATAAATGCCGGGAGGAAGTGCCGGAATTAAAAGAAATCGAAACAGGACATTTTGTTGCCTGTCATTTATATGATTAAATAGGATGATTCGCCGGAAAGCCGGTTGGATTATAGATGAAAAAGGAGGAACTATTTATGAAAAAGAAATTTATGGCCATGACTTTAGGTCTGGTTATGGCGCTCAGTCTCGTTGCCTGTGGCGGCGGAAGTGACAGCGGCAGTTCAACAACAAAAGAGACAGCAGCTGCAGAGAGCGGAGAAAGCACAAACGCTGGTTCCAATACAGTTGTTGTAGCAATGGGCTCAGGTTTTTCCACACTTGACCCAGGATATGTATACGAAAAATATCCGCCGTTGATCGTTAATGCTTGTTATGAAACCTTATTTAAGTTCTATGACAATGACGGTGCTGCAGAACCATGTCTTGTTGACACCTATGAGTTTAGTGAAGATGGTATGACATTGACAGTAACTCTGAAAGATGGCATCACATTTGCAAGCGGTAATCCAATGACATCCGCCGATGTTTTGTTCAGTATTAACCGTTGTAAGAATCTGCAGGGCAACCCATCTTTCATTTGTGATACAATTGAAAGCATGGAAGCTCCGGATGAAAAAACAGTTGTATTCCATCTGACACAGCCAGACAGCGCAATTCTCTCCAAACTGACATATAGCTCTACAGCTGTTCTTGACAGTGAAGTCGTTAAAGCAAATGGCGGAACAGATGCAGAAGATGCTTCTACTACGGATACAGCACAGTCTTATCTGGATACAACAAGTGCAGGTTCCGGTATGTATGTAATGGCCAGCTATACTCCGGATGAAGAAGTTGTACTTGAGAAAAACCCAAATTACTGGGGTGAAGCTACAAATGTTGATAAATACATTATCAAGATTCAGCCAGATTCCAATACTCAGATGATGACTCTGTCCACAGGCGATGTTGATGTGGCTATGAACATGACCGATGATACAATGGCAGAACTGGCCGGTGCTGAAAATGTTGAAATCATCAACGGAGCAACAAAGACTGTTGGTTTTGTAATGATGAATATGAACGAAGAGTATGGCGGACCAGTATCTGATCCAACCGTTCAGAAAGCTATCCGTAAAGCTCTTGACTATACAGGAATCCAGACAATCATCGGTGAAGGTACATTGACACCATACTCCATCATTCAGTCCGGTTTCATGGGAAGCAAAGGCGAAAGAGCAGCAGATTATACAAATCTTGAAGAAGCAAAAGCTTTACTTGCTGAAGCAGGATATGCTGATGGATTTGATGTTGATCTGACTGTCTGTGATCTGGATATGGAAGGCGTTGCTTTAACAGATCTTGCACAGAAAGTAAAAGATGACCTTTCCCAGATTGGTATTAATGTCAATATCGTATCTCAGCCATGGGCTGCTGGATACGGCGATGATTACCGTGATGGTAAACTTGGATTTACTGTCATGTACTGGGGAACAGATTACAATGACCCGAATGTACAGTTAGAGTTCCTGCCGGGAGCAAACGTTGGTCTGAGAGCCGGATGGACTGCTGAAATGGATCCTGAACTTGCTGCTTTATATCAGGAAGCAATGAAAGCAACAGATAATGATGCACGTATTGCAGTTCTTGAACAGATTCAGGATATGACTTATGAAGATGGTCCGTTTATCATGATCGCTCAGGCACCGGCTCATATCGGTTTCAACACCAGACTTTCCGGTGTTGCAATTTCTGACCCATATGCTCTGGATCTGACTTTAATTAATATTAAATAATATGTTTATCTGGTTTTACGGGGCTGGCTTTATGGCTGGCCCCGGCGAAAACCGGGACGCTGAAGGAAAACAGGTATTACCGTGAGCAGGTATCGCAAAATGGATGCTGCTGACGGAAATATCTGTTTGGGTTTGTCCGCAAATGAAAAAAAGAAGAGGGGTGTCGTATGGAGCGACTGAAATTTATAGGAAAGAGATTAGTGTATTTGGTGATCATGCTGATTGGCGTTGCCACATTGGTATTTATTTTGACCAAAATGGTTCCGGGCGATCCGGTGACGGCCAATTTGAGCCAGAGAGCTTTGGGCGATCCGGAGATCGTGGCCGCCTATAAGGCAAAATACGGATTGGATCAGCCAATTTATGTGCAGTATATCAAGTATATGCAGAATTTGCTGAAACTTGATCTGGGAACATCGATTCGTACAAATAAACCGGTATTGGATGAATTGTCCCGGTGCTACCCGGCAACCATCGAGTTGGCCTTGTTTGCCATCGTTCTTGCCGCAATTTTTGGTATTTTGTTTGGTATCATTTCGGCAATCCGAAGAAATAGTGCTGTTGATCAGATCGTACGTGCAATTTCGGTTACAGGGGTGAGTATTCCAAGTTTCTGGTTTGCTCTTCTTGTACTTTATTTCATCTATTATAAGCTGCATTTGCTGCCTGGTCCGGGACGGCTCAGCAATTCCTTTTCAGCACCAGCCACGGTGACGGGCCTGTATGTGATCGACAGCCTTTTGGAGGGAAATATCCCGAAGGCGCTGGATGCCATCAGTCATCTGATTTTACCGGGAACGGTTCTTGCTGCATTTACGATGGGGCTTATCACTCGAACGACCCGTTCAAATCTTTTGGACGTTATGTCTACAGATTATATCCGGACAGCCAGAGCTAAAGGCCTGGGAAGAGCTGGACTGATCATTCGTCATGCGCTTGGAAATGCATTGATTCCGGTATTGACTGTCATTGGTCTTGGCCTTGGAAACCTGCTGGGTGGTATGGTTTTGGTAGAAACGATTTTCAACTGGCCTGGAGTGGGACAGTTTGCCTATGAATCTGTGTTATCCAATGACTTCCCGGCGATTATCGGTGTGGCGCTTTTGATTGCACTGAATTATATGATCATTAATACGGTTGTGGATATTTTATATGGTGTTATTGATCCGAGAGTGAGGTGCAGTTAATGTTACGTTCTTTGAAAAAAATGTTTAAATCGAATTATTTGTTTACATTGGGTGTGATCATTTGTCTGGCATGGATTATTGCCGCCATTCTGGCACCGGCCATCGCACCTTACGATCCGGTGGTACAGGATTTGACGGCCCGTCTCCAGCCTCCGTCTGCACAACATTGGTTTGGAACGGACAATTTTGGACGCGATATTTTCAGTCGTGTTATTTATGGTGGAAGATACTCGTTGCTGGCCGGATGCCTGACAGTTGTCATTGCAGGAGCCATTGGAACATTTTATGGAGCTATTGCCGGTTATGTGGGCGGACAGGTGGACAACGTAATGATGCGTCTTTCGGAAATGATCTTGTCCTTCCCGTCATTAATCCTTGCAATGATCATTAATGCGGTCATGGGTTCAAATCTTTTTAATACCATGTTTGCGTTGATCATTGTAGCCTGGCCGACTTACGCCCGTATGATGCGAAGCGTTGTTTTAAGTGTGAAGGAAAATGAGTATGTCACTGCTTCTGAGGCGTTGGGCGCTTCCAAAATGCGGATTTTGATGAAGGAAGTTATTCCAAACAGTATCAGTTCTGTGTTGATCATGGCGACGACCGATATTGGTAATCAGATTTTGATGTTTTCAACATTGAGCTTTTTGGGTCTGGGTTCTGCGCCGCCGACACCGGAATGGGGAATGATGGTATCCGACGGTGTGGATTACTTTAATAAATTCTGGGTGGCTGGGTTCCCCGGACTGGCTATTTTTACGATGGCCGTGGGTGCCAACTTTATTGGTGACGGATTAAGAGATCTTCTCGATCCGAAGCTCAGAAAACAGTTTTAAATGAGATAAAAGGAGCATATTTCGATGAAACAAAACAGAGTGGACCGCATTTTGGCGGCATTAAAAGATATGGGACTTACTCAGATGCTGATTGTGGACCCGATGTCCATTTACTATCTGACGGATGTGTTCGTAGCACCTTTTGAGCGTTTTTATGGACTTTTACTTCGGGCCGATGGAAAGCATGCTTTTTTCCTGAATAAATTATTTACTGTACCGGAAGAGGTCGGTGTGGAAAAAGTATGGTATTCAGATACAGACCCGGCGATGGATATTGTGGCCGGATATGTGGATAAAGAAACGGCTCTTGGTGTGGATAAGGAATTAAAGGCAAGATTTTTATTGCCATTGATGGAAATGGGAGCAGCCAAAGGTTTTGTCAATGCATCTTTAGCCGTGGATACGACAAGAGGCGTGAAAGATACGGATGAGCAGGAAAAAATGCGGGTAGCTTCCCATATTAATGATATGGCCATGGCCGAATTTAAGAAATTGATTCATGAAGGTATCACCGAAAAAGAGGCAGCGGACCAAATGCTGCAGATTTATTTAAATCTGGGGGCCGATGGATTTTCCTTTGAGCCTTTGGTAGCTTTTGGGGCCAATGCGGCAGATCCCCATCATGCGCCGGATGATACGGTGGTGAAACCGGGCGATGCAGTATTGTTCGATGTGGGCTGCATCAAAGACGGATATTGTTCAGATATGACTCGGACTTTTTACTTTAAAGAAGTAAGTGATACCCACCGTCATATTTATAATACAGTACGCAGTGCCAACGAGACGGCCATTTCCAAAATCAAACCAGGAGTTTCGCTGTGTGAATTGGATAAAACGGCGAGAGATCTGATCGATGCGGAGGGCTACGGTCCGAATTTTAATCACCGGCTGGGACATTTTATCGGGCTTAGCGAGCATGAGTTTGGCGATGTATCTTCGACAAATCAGCAGAAAGCAGAACCGGGAATGATTTTTTCCATTGAACCGGGTATTTATCTGACAGATGATACAGGTGTCCGGGTGGAGGATCTGGTACTTGTGACAGAGGACGGCTGTGAAGTTCTCAATCATTATTCCAAAGAACTTGAGATTATCGAGTAAGGAGTTAATAAGATGAATCCGATTGCAACATTACATATGAAGAACGGCAAAAAGATCGTGATTGAGCTTTTGCCGGAATCGGCGCCAAATACAGTGAATAGCTTTATTTATGTGGCTTCGAAAGGCTATATGGATGATCATGCCATTGAACGGATTGTTCCGGGAAACTGGGTGGATATCAGCTACACAGCCTTTGGAAAGAAAGAATGTCAGTATTTGATTCCGAATGAATTTGAATTAAATCCACAGGTCGTTCCGCTGGACTCCCATCCGGGAGTTGTGGCTATGGGCGGCTATGGAGAAGCCGGATTAGCCAGCTGTGAGTTCTTTTTCCCGCTCAGAGATTGTCCGGAACATAAAGGAACCTATCCGGTTTTTGGTAAAGTGCTGGAAGGTATGGATGAAATATATCGACTGGAAAAAGTAGACACAGTTCCGGTCACAGATTTTCCGATTGCCGGGGTGGAGGTCAATCGTCCGGTAGAGCCACAGATTATTGAAAGGGTAGAGCTGGAACTGTTCGGCCAGACCTATCCGGAGCCGGTCCGCGTTCCGAATCCGGAACTGCCGCCGTGCTGGAAATAAAAGATAAGAAACCTGATTTCCCGAAAGGCCGGGAACTCAGGTTTTTTGTGTCTATAGGCAGATATATTCAAAGGTTTTAAGATGATGACAGGAGAGGTTAGAGCAATGAGACAGAGATATTTTTTTGCAACAGACAACGGAATGTTAATCTGGGATGTGGATTCGATGCTGAAAGCGATCGAGAATCATCCAAGGGACTTTGAACTTCGTTTGGTGGATACAGATGTTCTGGCCCGGGAGAATCAGGAGGCTTTCGTCAATGAAACTTATGCCATGGAGACGGATTTGGAAAAGCCTTGTGTACTGGCGGAGATTGCAGGCGGACATTATCTTTTGCTGGATGGCAATCATCGTTTGAGAAAGGCCGTCAGAGAAAAGCTTTCATGCATGATTTGTTATTGCCTGAAAGAAGAGCAGCACCAGAAATATATTGAAAATTATCGTCCAAAAGAGTATGAGCGGGTCATGGCCGGATATTAAGAGGAAAAAAAGTATTGACAATCGAAGCGGGAAAGAGTATACTTTATAGCTGTAAACTGATAAAGAAAAACCGATGAACGAGAGAAGTAGTTGGAGAAAGATATCCCAGAGAGCTGCGGATGGTGAGAATGCAGTATATTGGAATTCAATGAATGGACTCGTGAGGGCAGATTGAAACAACAGCTGTTGGAGTAGGTACTGACGGGGACCTTGACCGTTACCAGCAGGGAGCATATGTTAGTATGTTAAAGAGCGGACGCATTGCGTCAATTTGGGTGGTACCGCAGAGGTTTCAGACTTTTGTCCCTTAGAGAAGAGGGATAAAGGTCTTTTTTTATGGAATAAAAAATTTCGTTTTGACACTTGAGGAAGACATAGAAAGAAAGGGGTTAAAAAATATGATACGTCCGGAATGTGAACAGATTTTATCACTGGCGAAGGATTATCCAATCATCCCGGTGTGTAAAGAAATTTATGCAGACATGATGACGCCGATATCGATGTTGATTCGGCTGTCCGCCATTAGTCAGAGGTATTATTTACTTGAAAGTGTGGAAGGCGGAGAGAAATGGGGACGTTACTCCTTTCTGGGGTATGATCCGCTGATGCGGGTGAGCTGCAAAGATGGAAAGGTGACGATTGAGTCTGAGGAGGAAACAAAGGTAGTGGAGACGGCGAAACCATTAACCGTGCTTCGGGATATACTGAAACGGTATAAAGCACCGAAGCTGCCGGATATGCCGCCGTTTACCGGTGGCTTTGTCGGACATTTTTCCTATGGAATGATTGGCTATGCAGAACCTACATTAAACTTAAAAAGCGGTGAGTTCGAAGATTATGACTTTATGTTGTTTGATAAAGTTATCGCTTATGACCATTTGAAACAAAAGATTTGCCTGATTGTCCATATGAAAACGGAACGGGCCATGGAGAATTATGGTCAGGCAACGGCAGAGCTGCAGAAAATGACAGATTTGATCCGGTCAAATGTTGAGCTGCCGGAGTATAAGGCCGATAAGAATGTGAATTTTACCTGTAACCAGACAAAAGAAGAATTTTGTGAAATGGTAGAGCGGGCAAAGCAATATATTTTTGACGGCGACAGTTTTCAGATCGTGGCTTCGAGACGGTTTGAGAGCGAATATAAAGGCAGCCTGATCAATGCCTACAGGGTGCTGCGGACAACGAATCCGTCACCTTATATGGTTTATATGAAGATGGACGATAAAGAGATTATAAGCACGTCACCGGAAACGCTGGTGCGTTTGGAAAATGAACGGCTTACCACCTTCCCGGTTGCCGGTTCCCGTCCGAGGGGTGCCACGCCGGAGGAAGATAAAGCCCTGGAAGAAGAGCTTCTGGCCGATGAAAAAGAGCTGGCAGAGCACAACATGCTTGTGGATCTGGGAAGAAATGATTTAGGACGTATCTGTAAATTTGGTTCGGTGGAAGTGACAGAATACAAACAGATTCACAAATATTCCCGAATCATGCACATTTGCTCTCAGGTCGAGGGAGATATCCGGGAAGAGTGTGACAGTCTGGATGCCATCGAGTCGGTGCTTCCGGCAGGAACCCTTTCCGGTGCTCCGAAAATCCGTGCCTGCGAAATTATTGAGGAACTGGAAAAAACGCCGAGAGGTATTTACGGAGGCGCCCTTGGTTATCTGGATTTTACAGGAAATATGGATACCTGTATCGCCATCCGTATGGCAGTGAAAAAGGGTGAGAAAGTCTATGTTCAGGCCGGGGCCGGAATTGTGGCGGACAGTGTACCGGAAACCGAATATGAAGAGACAGCGAATAAAGCCGGCGCAGTCATTCGTGCCATTCAAAATGCCAGGGAGGTGGATGAATAATGCTCCTTTTAATTGATAATTACGACAGTTTTTCCTACAATTTGTTTCAGATGGCTGGAAGTATCCAGCCGGATATAAAAGTTATTCGCAACGATGCCATGACAGTGGAAGAGGTATTTGAGATGAAACCGTCCCACATTATCCTTTCGCCGGGGCCGGGCTATCCGAAAGCTGCGGGTATTTGCGAGGAACTGGTTAAAAAAGCGGACGGAACGATTCCGATTCTTGGGGTATGTCTCGGTCATCAGGGAATTTGTGAAGCCTTTGGAGCAGAAATTACCCATGCCAGACATTTGATGCATGGGAAACAGAGCCGTATTCGCATACATAATGAAAACCGAATCTTCAAAGGGTTAGAGACTGAAGAAGATGTGGCCAGATATCATTCCCTGGTGGCAGCGCCGGAGTCCATACCGGATTGTCTGGAAGTGATCGGAGAAGATATTCACGGCGAAATTATGGCGGTGGCTCATCGGGAATATCCGATTTTTGGATTACAGTTTCATCCGGAGTCCATTTTGACTCCGCATGGACGGCAAATGATGAAAAATTTTTTAAGTTTATAGACGGTATATGACAGGAGGTTATATTATGATACAGGAAGCAATTCGCAAAGTGATGGCAGGAGAAAATTTGGATTTTGATACGGCAAAAACAGTGATGGATGAAATGATGAGCGGTCAGGCTACCCAGGCGCAGATGGCCTCGTATTTGACAGCACTTCGTATAAAGGGAGAGACCGTGGAAGAAATTACAGCCAGCGCCACATCCATGCGGAGTAAATGCGAATCCCTCCATACGGAAACAGAAGTTATGGAGATTGTGGGAACCGGCGGCGATGAAGTCGGTACTTTTAATATTTCAACGACAGCAGCTTTTGTGGTGGCAGCAGCCGGAGTTCCTATGGCAAAGCATGGAAACCGGAGTGTTTCCAGTAAAAGCGGGGCGGCCGATGTGCTGGAAGCTCTGGGCGCAAAGGTGACATTAAATGCCAGACAGTGTGAGAAAATTTTAAAAGAAACAGGTATCTGCTTCATGTTTGCCCAGATGCATCATTCTTCGATGAAATATGCGGCTCCGGTTCGGAAAGAACTTGGAATCCGTACAGTATTTAATATTTTAGGGCCACTGACCAATCCGGCCGGTGCCACGATGCAGCTTATGGGTGTTTACAGTCAGGATTTGATCGAACCTATGGCACAGGTACTCTCAAATCTGGGTGTTAAAAAAGGCTTTGTTGTCTGCGGCGATGACGGCTTGGATGAAGTTACTTTGACCGGACCGACCCATGTGTGCCGGATCAACGACGGACAGTTTGAGTCTTTTGTTATTCGGCCGGAGGATTATGGTTTTACTTCCTGTGATCTTAAAGAACTTATAGGCGGTTCTCCGGAGGACAATGCGAAGATTACACGGGACATTCTTTCCGGTGCAGAACAGGGAGCAAAACGGGATGTCGTTATTTTAAATGCGGCACTTTGCCTGGCATCCGCTTTAGGAAAAGAAATTTCCGAAGGCGTTCGCATGGCCACAGAGCTGATTGACAGCGGAAAGGCATTAGAGAAACTGGAAGCATTTATTCGGGCGACAAACGAGGTAGAAGAATGATTTTAGATGATTTGGTAGCGGCCACCCGGAAACGAATGGAAAGGGATATGAAGCGGGCGCCGTTCGAATATGTCAAAAAGCGTGCCGAGAGTGTGCGTAAAACAGAATTGGTCCAGGCCGGAAAAGGGGCAGTGGATGCGGAAAAGGTATCCTTTGCTTTTGAAAAAAATCTGAGACAGCCTGAGATGCAGTTTATCTGTGAAGTCAAAAAGGCATCGCCGAGTAAAGGGCTGATCGCGGAGCATTTTCCATATATAGATATCGCAAAGGAATATGAAGCGGCCGGAGCTGCGGCCATCTCCGTGTTGACGGAAACCGATTATTTTCTAGGAGATGACCGGTATTTAAGACAAATTTATGAAGCGGTGCAGACGCCGCTTTTGCGAAAGGATTTTACGGTAGATGCTTATCAGATTTATCAGGCAAAAACCCTTGGAGCCAGTGCGGTGTTATTAATCTGTGCGATTTTAGATGAAGAAAGGATTCGTTCCTTTATTGAAATTTGTGACAGTCTGGGAATGTCAGCTCTGGTGGAAGCTCATGACCCGGAGGAGGTCCGAATGGCCAGTCGTGCCGGAGCACGGGTGATTGGGGTGAATAACCGGAACTTAAAGGATTTTACAGTGGATATACGCAATAGTCTGCGGCTTCGGGAAATGGTGCCGGGAGATACATTATTTGTGGCTGAAAGCGGCATTTCCACGCCGGAAGATGTGAAGGCGCTGCGTGAAGGCGGTGTCAACGGTGTCCTCATTGGGGAATCTCTGATGCGGGCAAAGGATAAAAAGGCCATGCTGGATTATCTGAGGGGGACCGCATTATGATACGGATTAAAATCTGCGGTCTGCGCCGGGAAGAGGATGTGCTGGGTGTCAATGGTTTTGATATTAACGATGCCGGTTTTGTCTTTGCGAAGAGTCCAAGGCAGATTGATGAAGAAACGGCCGGACAGCTTCGGGAAAAGCTTCGGCCGGACATTGATGCCGTCGGCGTTTTTGTCAATGAAAGGCCGGAGAAGATTATACGGCTGGTAAATAATGGAATTATCCAGAAAGTCCAGCTTCATGGTGACGAGGATGGACTCTATATTCAAAATCTGAAACAGGAGATCAACTGTCCGATCGTGAAGGCGGTTCGGGTACAAAATGCGGATGCCATTTGTCAGGCCGAGACGTTGGGCGCGGATATGCTGCTTTTGGACACCTATGTAAAAAATGTGCGGGGCGGCAGCGGTCAGACCTTTGATTTAAAGCATGTGCCTGAGCTTGGAATACCCTGGTACATGGCCGGCGGTCTGACGCCGGAAAATGTGGCGGACAGATTAAAAGAAAAAGAGCCTTATGGCGTAGACATTTCCAGCGGTGTGGAGACGGACGGTTATAAGGATATGAAAAAAATAGAAAAGTTTACAGCAATGGTCCGGGCCTATGAAGCAGGCCGGGGCGGAAAGGAAGATGAGAAATGAAGGGAAGATATGGCCTTTACGGCGGACAATACATTCCGGAGACATTGATGAATGCCATCATTGAATTGGAAGAAGCTTATGAACATTATAAAAATGATCCGGAATTTAACCGGGAGCTGGATGAATTAATGCGGGAATATGCGGGACGCCCATCGCTGCTTTATTATGCAGAGAAAATGACAAAGGATTTGGGCGGTGCTAAGATTTATTTAAAACGCGAGGATTTAAATCATACCGGTTCCCATAAAATCAACAACGTCCTTGGTCAGGTTCTCCTGGCAAAGAAAATGGGCAAGACCCGTGTTATAGCTGAGACCGGTGCCGGACAGCACGGCGTTGCTACAGCGACAGCAGCAGCCCTTATGGGAATGGAATGTAAAGTCTTTATGGGAAAAGAGGATACAGAACGCCAGGCACTGAATGTGTTCCGTATGGAACTTCTTGGCGCTGAGGTGGAAGCGGTCACCAGTGGGACAATGACATTAAAGGATGCAGTCAATGAAACAATGAAAGAATGGGCCAGCCGGGTAGATGATACCCATTATGTTTTAGGTTCGGTCATGGGACCGCATCCATTTCCGATGATCGTCCGGGATTTCCAGAAGGTTATCGGTAAGGAAATTAAGGAACAGCTTCAGGCAAAGGAAGGCAAATTGCCGGATGCGGTCATTGCCTGCGTCGGCGGCGGCAGCAATGCTATGGGAGCATTTTATGAATTTATTCCGGACAAGAGCGTTCAGCTCATTGGCTGTGAAGCGGCCGGACATGGCGTAGATACGGATAAAAATGCGGCGACCATCGCCAACGGTACAGTCGGCATTTTTCATGGAATGAAATCCCTGTTCTGTCAGGATGAATATGGACAGATCGCTCCGGTATATTCCATTTCCGCAGGGTTGGATTATCCGGGAATCGGACCGGAACATGCCATGTTGGCTGAGGAAGGACGGGCAAAATATGTGCCGATTACCGATGATGAAGCGGTGGAAGCTTTTGAATATCTCTCACGGACTGAGGGAATTATTCCGGCCATCGAGAGCGCCCATGCGGTAGCTTATGCGAAAAAACTGGCTCCGACGATGGGAAAAGACCAGATTATTGTCGTAAATATTTCCGGCCGCGGTGATAAAGACGTGGCTGCCATTGCAAGATACAGAGGGGTAGAGATTTATGAGTAGAATACATCAGGCATTTGAGAATAAAAAAGCATTTATCGGATTTGTGACCGGGGGCGACCCGGATTTGGAAACTACAGAAAAATTGGTCGTTGCCATGGAAGAGGCCGGAGCTGATTTGATTGAAATCGGTATTCCGTTTTCTGATCCGATTGCAGAGGGCGTTGTTATCCAGGAAGCGAATATCCGTGCTTTGTCTGCCGGATGCACAACGGATAAACTCTTTGACTCGGTAAAGCGGGCGCGGGAAAAAGTGACGGTGCCAATGGTATTTTTAACTTATATTAATCCGATTTACACTTATGGCAAAGAAAAATTCATGCAGCGATGTGTGGAATGCGGCATCGATGGACTGATCATACCGGATCTGCCTTTTGAGGAAAAAGGAGAACTGCTGGATGTTTGTCAGACTTATGGAATTGATATCATTTCCCTGATCGCACCGACCTCCCATGACCGAATCCGTATGATTGCGGAAAAGGCCCAGGGCTTCTTGTATGTGGTGTCCTCCATGGGTGTGACCGGTGTGCGCAGTAAGATTGAAACAGACATTGCAGGAATGGTGAAACTTGTCCGGGAAAGTTCCGATATTCCGTGTGCCATTGGATTCGGAATTGCCACACCGGAGCAGGCCCGAGATATGGCTGCCATCTCAGACGGAGCCATTGTCGGCAGTGCCATTGTCAAATTGGTGGCCCAGTATGGCCGTGACAGCATTGGTCCGGTGGCAGATTATGTCCGTTCTATGAAAGCTGCTGTGAAAGAAGCCGAAGCAAAGTAAAAATATGTAATAATGTATAAAATTTAAGAAAAGTATCAAAATAGGTATAGGCAATTGTCTATACCTATTGTATTATAGTCCGATAGGTAACAGACAAAGATTGCGGAGGGAGAAAAGCCATGATTTATACAGTAACCTTTAATCCGGCGCTGGATTATATTGTTCGGGTGGAGCAATTCAATATGGGAGAAGTCAACCGGGCCGTCTATAATGAGATTATGGCCGGAGGTAAAGGCGTTAATGTATCGCTGGTGCTGAAAAATCTTGGACATGAGAGTACGGCCCTGGGATTTGCTGCCGGATTTACCGGGGAAAAACTGATCCGGGATTTGAAGGAAAAGGGCTGTCAGGCGGATTTTATTTTTTTGGATCAGGGAATGACCCGGATTAATGTGAAAATCAAGGGACAGGAAGAAACGGAAATTAACGGCGAGGGACCGGAGATTACGACGGCAGCCATCAAATCGCTGATGATGCGGCTTGAGCGGCTGAAAGCGGACGATATTCTTGTTTTATCCGGGAGTATTCCGAAAACGCTGCCGGAAGACATATATGAGAGATTGATTCTTCGGCAGCAGGGGAAAAAGGTGAAGATCGTCGTCGATGCGACAAAAAATCTACTGAAGGAGACGTTGAAATATCATCCTTTTTTAGTGAAACCAAATCATCATGAACTGGGTGAACTTTTTGGGGTGACGATTTCAGACCAGGCAGAAGCGATACAGTATGCGGAAAAATTGCAGCAGATGGGCGCGGTGAATGTTCTGGTTTCTATGGCGGGCGAGGGCGCTGCTCTTTTGGATGAATATGGAAACACATTCAAAAGTCCTGCGCCAAAAGGAAAAGTGATCAACTCGGTCGGGGCCGGCGATTCGATGGTGGCCGGTTTTCTGGCCGGATATCTGGAAACAGCCAATTATGAGCAGGCTTTTCAGATGGGCGTTGCAGCCGGAAGCGCCAGTGCATTTTCAGAATTTTTGGCGACACGGGAAGAGATGTCGGAAGTATTGGGCAGGACCTTTAAATGACAGGAGGATGAGGCATGAAGATTGTGGACTTGCTGGGGAGAGACAGCATTTGTTTAAATGGAAAAGCTTCGGGAAAAATGGATGTCATCGACGTGATGGTATCTTTGATGGAAAAGGGCGGACATTTATCCGATACAAAAGCTTATAAACAAGCGGTATTGAAAAGAGAAGCGGAAGGAACAACAGGTATTGGGGAAGGGGTTGCCATTCCCCATGCAAAGACAAATGCCGTTTTAAATCCTGGCCTGGCTGCCATGACTTTGCCTGACGGCGTGGATTTTGAATCTCTGGACGGACATCCGGTTCGTCTGGTGTTTATGATCGCTGCGCCGGATTCAAAGGAGAATGTGCATTTGGAGGTTTTGAGCCGTCTGTCCGTATTGTTGATGGACCAGCGTTTTCGGGAGCATCTGCTTCATGCCAAATCTCCGGAAGCTTTTCTGAAGGTCATTGATTTGGCAGAGAGGGCGAAATTTTCTGAAGCAGAAGGGGTTTCTGAAGGTGAGTCCTCTATGATATCGTCGAAAAATTCATCCTCTCAGGAAGGGTCTGGCCGTGGAGAATCGGAAAAATATCAGATTCTGGCAGTGACGGCCTGTCCGACAGGCATCGCCCATACCTATATGGCTCAGGAAGCGTTGGAGCAGCAGGCCCGGAAGCTGGGATATCGAATCAAGGTGGAGACTAATGGTTCCGGGGGCGTAAAGAATGCGTTGACCCGGGAAGAAATCGAGGCAGCAGATTGTATTATTATTGCGGCGGATAAAAATGTAGAGATGGCCCGGTTTGACGGTAAGCCAGTCATTCAAACGAAAGTTGCCGATGGTATCCACAAGTCGGCGGAGCTTATTGAAAGGGCAATGGGCGGAAGTGCTCCGATTTATCATCACCAAAGTCATGATGGCATTTCGAACCATGGGCAGGATTATGACAACAATGAGCGGGAAAGCCTTGGCCGGGGAATTTATAAGCACCTGATGAATGGCGTGTCCTATATGCTGCCCTTTGTTATCGGCGGCGGTATATTGATCGCATTGGCTTTTTTGCTGGATGATTATCAGATTGACCCGGCAAATTTTGGAATGAATACCCCGGTGGCTGCTTTCTTTAAGATGATTGGCGGACAGGCCTTTGGGTTTATGCTGCCGATTTTATCCGGCTATATCGCTATGAGTATTGCTGACCGGCCGGGACTGGCTGTCGGTTTCGTGGGCGGAGCTGTGGCCAATGCGGGTTATACTTTTAGCAATATGATGCACTACGGTGAAACAGTGCCGATCAGTTCGGGATTCCTCGGAGCGCTGTTGGCCGGTTTTCTGGCTGGCTACATTGTTCTTGGGCTTCAAAAGCTGTGTGCCGGTTTACCGCGAAGCCTGGAAGGTATGAAGCCGATGCTCATTTATCCGGTAGCGGGTATTGGCATTATGGGTTTTGTCATGGTACTCATCAATCCAATTGTCGGTGCGATCAACACGGGCATGAATCAGGCTCTGGCGTCCATGGGAGGAACAAGCAAAGTTTTTCTTGGAGCTGTTCTCGGTGGCATGATGTCCATTGATATGGGCGGACCTTTTAATAAAGCGGCTTATGTTTTCGGCACAGCTTCTTTGGCTAGTGAAGGCTTTGATATTATGGCAGCGGTCATGGCCGGAGGGATGGTGCCGCCGATTGCGGTGGCCCTGTGTGCGACATTTTTTAAAAATCGTTTTACCAAAAAGGAGCGACAGTCAGCCTATGTAAACTATGTCATGGGGCTGGCGTTTATTTCGGAGGGAGCCATTCCTTACGCGGCGGCAGATCCGCTGAGGGTCATTCCGTCATGCATTATCGGTTCGGCGGTTTCCGGCGCATTATCTATGATTTTTGGCTGCGGCCTGCGGGCGCCTCATGGCGGTATTTTTGTTATACCGACGGTGACTCATCCGTTCCAATATCTCATTGCCATTGCAGTGGGCTCTATTGTTGGAGGTCTTTTAATGGGAATTTTGAAGAAACCAGTGAGTGAAAAATAAAGAGGAGAAGAAGCGTATGAAAGAGTTTAAATATGTGATTCAGGATGCACAGGGCATTCATGCCAGACCGGCAGGAATCCTTGTGAAAGCAGCAGGAGAATTTAAAAGCGATATACGTATTCATAAAAATGGAAAACAGGGAGATTTGAAACGGATTTTTGGAGTCATGGGTCTCTGCGTAAGAAAAGGGGATGAGATTACAGTGACTGCCGAAGGTGAGGATGAGATGGAAGCGATAGAGAGGATAGAAACGCTGTTTAAAGAGAATTTATAAAATAAAAGATTGTATGGCTTTTAGCCAGTGTGATGCTTTTATCGGCAGTAGCATTAGGGGGTTGCGGTAAAAAAGAAGTGACGGCAGAAAGCCTTGTAAAAGAAGCCAATGAAAATATGGAAAAGGTAAAATCCTATGCCGGTGATCTGGATATGCAGATGTCAATGAATATATCATCAGAAGGCGTTGCAATGGACATGGATATGGGAATGGAAGGTACATTTGAAGGTACAATGGAACCGGAAATTTTCCATCTGAAAGGCACTATGGATATGTCTCTGTTGGGATTGTCTATGGATATGGATATGTATAGCCAGGTTGAAGGTGACAAAGCGATTTCTTACATCGGTGTTATGAACGAGTGGATGAAGAGCGAGACAGCAGTTGATGAGAGCAGCATGCGGGATATGTATACTGTGGCTGGAGACGGCAAAGATATGACATTGGCGGAAGAAACTGAAAAGATTGACGACCGGGAAGTTTATGTGCTTACTTCAACGATTACCGGAGAAGAATTCGAACAGATTATGGGCTTAATGGATTCCATGTCTTCGGGTGTCGGCGATATGGATTGGTCTACAATGCAGGCGGATGTGACAATGAAGATTTACAAGGATACGGTACTTCCGGCCTCTGTAAGTATTGAGATGTCCGACAGCGGCGAAGGCATTGAATCTGAGGGCGTTGTTGTTAAATTTAACAGCATTTCCGTTGTTATGAATTATTCAGATTTTGATACTATTGACAGCATTACAATTCCTGATGAAGCATTGGCAGCACCATCGGTTGATGGCGAAGATCTCCTTGGTGAAGAAGAATCTATTCTGGAATCTGAAATTGCGGAAACAGAAACCGAAGCTCAGTAAAAATTTTAGAAATGTAAAATGAATTTAAAACGGGGACAGTGAAAACTGTCCCTATTTTTATAATATCGTGATATAATAGGAAGGAAATGTAAAAGAATAGGAAGTGCAGTACATATGTCATCTGGACAGGTGGATTTCAGCGGCGAAAATGTCCGCCGCAATGTGTTAGCGGTAGCCGCCCCGATGTTGGTGGCTCAGATTGTTAATTTACTTTACAATATTGTAGACCGGATTTATATTGGGAAGATTCCCGGCGAGGGCATGATCGCTCTGGCGGGGCTCGGGTTGTGTTTTCCGGTCATTACGATGGTCACTGCCTTTGCCAATTTGTTTGGGCTCGGCGGTGCGCCTCTGTGTTCCATTGCCCGGGGAAAGAAAGATACGGAAGGTGCCCGGAAGGTTATGAACAACGCCTTCTTTATGCTCGTTCTGACCGGTATATGTATTACTATTTTTGGAATTGTTTTTCATAAACCGATTCTTTATCTTTTTGGTGCCAGTGATGCGACTTATCCGTATGCGGCCGGGTATATGATTATTTATCTTTTGGGAACGGTCTTTGTCATGATTTCCCTTGGAATGAATCCGTATATCAATAGTCAGGGATTTGCGAAAATAGGTATGCAGACAGTAACACTGGGTGCTGTGAGCAATCTCATTCTGGATCCGATATTTATTTTTGCATTCCATCTCGGTGTACAGGGAGCAGCCATTGCGACGATTATTTCACAGCTCTTTTCAGCTATATGGGTATTAAAGTTTTTAACTGGGAAAAAGGCGGAATTGACACTGAATCTCCGGGGATTCCGGCCGGATTGGGCATGCATTTTTGAAATTGCCAAATTGGGCACATCCACTTTTGTCATGTCCTTTACTAATGGATTGGTACAGGTGGTGTGTAACGCCATGCTTTCGGTTTATGGCGGCGACCTTTATATAAGCGTTATGACGGTTATCAATTCGATTCGGGAAATTGCCCAGACTCCGGTCATGGCCGTGGCGGATGGTTCTTCACCGATCATCAGCTATAACTATGGCGCGCAGAAATATGATCTGATGAAAAAAGCGATTCGTTTTATGACCCAGATTTGTTTTGCCTATTCATTCATTATATGGGTGCTGATTTCTGCTTTTCCTGAATTGTTTATCCGGATTTTTAACCAGGAAGCCGAATTGATCACAGCGGCTGTACCGTCCCTGCATATTTACTTTTTTGGTTTCTTTATGATGGCTTTCCAGTTTACAGGCCAATGCGTTTTTAAGGCGTTAAATAAGGCGCCACAGGCGGTATTTTTCTCCATACTGAGAAAAGCAATTATTGTGGCACCGCTGACTGTCATCCTGCCGAGAATTGGCGGTCTGGGCGTGGCTGGTGTATTTATGGCTGAACCGATTTCAAACTTTATCGGTGGTCTGGCCTGCTATATTACCATGCAGTGCACGGTGCTTCGGAAGCTATAGATATTTATTTTTGGCTCAGAGTGCTGTTGTGGTATTCCGTTGAAAAGGTCACATCTGTTCCAAAATATTCTGGCGGCTGGAAACTTTCCGCTTCTTCCATCGTCGGAAATTCCACTTCGGCCAGAATCAAACCTTCAAACTTTCCGTGAAACACATCGATTTCTATGGTCAGATGGTCACCGAGAGGAATTTTATACCGTGTTTTTGTCAGCACATTCCCGTCGGCTTTTTCGAGCAGATGGGCATAAGCTTCTGCATTCAGCGGCAGATTATATTCCTCCCGGGCCATCAGCCCCTTTGACTTATATGTCAGATAATAATTCTCATCCTGCCGGCGGATTCGGACCACCGGCTCTGTATTCAAATAGGCCTGTTCAATCTCGTGACTTGGATAGGCTGTCACATCAAACGGCAATTCATCAATTAAATACTTTCTTTCAATTTCCATAAATTATTTTCCTTTCAATTTTAATACAGTTCAAAAAGCTGATATTTTATATGTGGTAATTTGAACAATAAAGGATTTTGTATTCGGCAAAGTCTATCGGTGTTCCATGGAAAACACGTTGATTTTGACGGTTTTGCTGCGCCGCCTGTTTGTGTACAGAAATCAAAACTCGCCAAAGGCTCAAACAGTTGATTTCTGTACACGCTTTGCTCGCAAAACCACCCAAATCTGCCTATCGTTTTCTTCTGGAATCACCGAAACTTTTGCCGAAATTGCAAAACCCCTTTTTATGTTCAAATTACCAAATAAATAACAATGTTTTTGACAACATAATAAAGAAAGAGTGTTTCAAATACTGTGGAAGTTTGGATTGGGCGGCAGACAAATGGCCAGGATATCGTATAAAATATTTGTAAAAAATCCGGCCGCTTGTTTTCAGGTTATCGGCAGGCACTTTGCTGTTGTTTGAGTGTAACGAGTTACAGAAAGTGCCTGTGAATAGGATTCCTGAAACATAGCGGGCGAGATTTTTCTTGAATATTTTAGAGATATTGTGCCACTGTCTGCCGCCAAATATCAAATATTCATAGTGTTTGAACATTTCCTTTGCTTTCAGTATATCCAAACCACCTAGAAATTTCCATCATAAAATTTTGAAGTCGGCAGATAATAGTATCAGAATAAGTCAGAGATACTTATTCAAAATTATTTGGAGGTGAAAGATATGTCTAATTCAACAGGAACAGGATCTAACGGAAGCCGTATGGAAGTGCCACAGGCAAAGGATGCTATGGATAAATTCAAAATGGAAGTAGCAGGCGAACTCGGCGTAAATCTGAAGAGCGGTTACAACGGCGATTTAACATCTGCTGAGGCAGGTTCTATCGGCGGTGAAATGGTTCGTCAGATGATCCGCAGACAGGAAGAACAGATGTCTGGCCAGAAATAATTTTTTGGTTGGAATCCAGGGTTAGGTAAAGAAACAGTCTCTGAAAGCTTGACGTGAAAATGTCGGTTTCCAGGGACTGTTTTTTTGAAACATTTTTGTTGGCAGGTGTTTTGGCAATTATTTCTAAATATATAATTTAAATTTGTTCATGTTTTTGGATGAAAAATTGGGACAATTGAAATACTAGGGGATAGAGAAGGACAGGAAGGAGAAATATAATGGACCATTTTTTGAATGAAGCAATGATTGATAGGTTCCTGGAGAAATTAAGGGAAGATGAAAAAGCAGAAGCAACCATTGAAAAATATATTAGGGATGTCCGGGCTTTTTACACGTTTGTGGGTGGAACAGGAAAGATTGATAAGTCAGTGATGATTCGTTATAAAGAATATTTGACAGATCGGTATGCGGCAGCCAGTGTAAATTCGATGTTGGCGGCCGTAAACGTTTTTTTGAGAGAGATGGAATGGTATGACTGTATAGTAAAGTCGCTAAAAATTCAAAAGGAAGCTTTTCGGGCGAAGGAAAGAGACTTATCAAAAGAAGAATATTATCGGTTACTGAGTGCGGCAGAGAAAAAGGGAAATATGCGTCTGTCTCTGATTATGCAGACTATTTGTTCTACGGGAATACGGATTAGCGAGCTTAGGTTTATTACAATGGAGGCAATAAATATGGGCTACGCAAAGGTTTGCTCAAAAGGAAAACAACGGACAGTTCTTTTGCCGGAAATGCTTTGTAAAAAGCTGAAGTATTATGGGCGGAAAAAGAAAATAAAAAGGGGAAGTATTTTTATTACGAGGAATGGGAATCCCATGGATCGCAGCAATATTTGGCATGAGATGAAAGAATTGTATCAGGAAGCCGGAGTTATAGAAAGAAAGATATTTCCGCATAATTTGCGGCATCTTTTCGCATTGACATATTATAAGGTAAAAAAGGATATATCCCATTTGGCAGATCTGCTTGGACATTCAAATATTAATACAACGCGAATTTATACATTGGTCAGTGGTGAGGAACAAGCCAGACAGTTAGAGTTTCTTGGGTTGGTTCCCCGGTAAAATACAGCTGATTGAATTTGAGTGAAAATAAAAAGACCACATAATATTTGTTATGTGGTTACAAATCTTCTTTTTTACATTTCTGGAAATACAAATGCAGTGAATTTTTTGAATCATTAAATAAAGACATGCTTATTAAGACCGAATAAAAATTTTCTTAAATTCGGTCTGTTTTTCGTGAGATACATTATTGAAACTTGAAATCTATTCTGGTATAATATTACTTGTTATTTAAAGGCCCATATGTAATAAAACTTTTTTTTACCACATAACAAATATTATGTGGTCTTTGGAAATTTCGTTCATATTGAGCCTGAAAAAATATAATTCAGTAGGGAAAGGGACCGGGATAATGTTATCGAAAGATCATTTCCTGAAAAATTAAGAAAGGAAAATGCAAAATGCGGAGAAAAGTAAAAAAATCCCTGGCAGGGTTGTTGACGCTGATTTTAGTGTTATCAACGGTTGGTGGCGGGGCATTGTCGGCATTCGCGGAAGATACCGGGGCTACGGAACAAACGTGGTTTGAAACGGAAGAAATTCCGACAGAACCGACGTCCTCTTCAGAAGAAGTCTGGGATGGTCAGACGGACAATTCTGGGGAAACAGACTCAGAAAATTCTTATGAGAATGAAGATTTCGGCGTGAATGCAGAAACTGATTCTGAAGATGAGTATCCTGAAGAAAGTGAATTAGTTTCCGAAGAGATGGTTGAGTATCAACCAGAAAATCAGCAGTACGGCATCGTGGTAAAAGCACTGGCTGCTAAGGGCGTTTTACCGGAAGATGCTTTCCTGACTGTTGAAGAATTGTCGGAAGGAAGCGAGCAGCATAAGGCTGCGGAGGAAGCGCTCGAAGCCAGTGATGTGGAATTCGATGGCTTTAAGGCATTGGATATTAGCTTCATTGACGCCTGGGGAAATAAGATTGAACCAGAGGACGGAACCGTTCAGGTGAGCATTGAATTGGAGGCTTCATTGCTTCCGGAAGAAGCTAGTCAGGATACATTGGCTATTCAGCATTTGGATGAAACAAATGAACAGTTGGAGGTACAAACTGTGGCCGATGCTGCAAACGGTACAGTTGCCGTGGAAGCTGGTACTGTAAAAGCGGACTTTACGGTGGAAAGCTTTTCAACCTTTACGATTACATGGGGAACAATTGCCGTAAATAAAGTAACTGTAAAATATGTTAGCCAGAACGGAACTGAAATCACAGCGACAAAAGCATCAAATGTAAAATTCGATAATGGTGCCACTGTTGATCTGAGCAATTATGCCTATGCGATTGATGGCTATACATATAAAGGAGCCAGAATTGGAAGTGTCAATGGTACAGAGGTAAAAAGTTTAAAAACAGTTGAGGATGGTTGGTGGTATAAGCTTCAATATCAAAGCGGTGATAACAAATGGCGTGATTTGACGGATGAAACAATTTTGCTTGTTTATGAGGGGGCTGATCCTGTAATTCCGCCTGTTGTCACCACGGGACAGCAGATGAGTCATCAGAAGTATGTTGAATTAAATGAAGATGGGACATATAACTTAACGTTGAACGTATCCGGTGCTGTGGGGAGCTCAACAACAAAACAGCAGGTGGATGTTGTTTATGTGCTTGATGTGTCAGGCAGTATGGCATATAACATGAATAGCGATAGTGGCAGTAGTAATGCCAGATTAAATAATGCTAAGGAAGCCATTAAAACATTGACAGATACTTTGGCTGCTAATGAAAATATTGATGCCCAATATGCATTGGTGACATTTAGTGGTAATAATGGTCGGCATGATGGGGCTTGGGATGATGCCAATACGAGGGTGAACTGGACTCGTAATACAAGTGAAATAACAGAGGCAACAGTTTCTGCCGATGGCGGTACAAATTATCAGGCAGGTCTGAGAAATGCAAAAGCATTGTTAAACTCTAAAAGAAGTAATGCTGTGACTGTAGTCATATTTATTTCTGATGGCGATCCAACATTTAGATACGATTCAGATGGAAAGACACAAGGCAGTGGTAGAGATGATGATGATGGTAAAAACCAGGCAGCTGCTGAGACGGAGGTTAGCAGCCTGAGTGCCAATTACTTTTTTACAGTTGGTGTTGGGCCATCCGATAATTATACAAAATTAGAGAATTTGAAGAATGCAGCAGGAAAAAAAGGGGATGTTCAAACTAAAGAATTTTATAAAGGAACAGATGAAGCTTCTTTGAAGGCAGCTTTTGATGATATCCAGGCTCAAATTACAACACTTTTATGCAGCAATGTGACCATTACAGATATTTTGAGCGATAATGTTCAACTGGTAAAGGGTGCGGATGGAAATGTCAAAGCGTTGACGGTTACAGTTACGGATAAAGACGGGAAGGTAATAGCCCAAGGCCAAGACAGTGTATCGTTGGATGAGGGCGTGACGATAACTGCTGGGTATGATTCAGAGAACAAAACAATAACTTTGGATTTCCCAGATGATTATCAACTGAAAGCTGGTTATACCTATTCTGTAACAGCCAATATTGACGCTACGGAAGAAGCTTATGAAGCTTATCGTGCAAGTAGCAATCAATATCCGAATACTGGCGATGCGGATACCGGTACTACATCGACTGGTCAAAAGGGTGTATTTACTAATGATGGAGCAAAAGTTACTTATACTTACCAGGACAGCACACAGGAAGCAGAGTATGCAAAACCTGTTATTCAGCTTCATCCAGGGACTTTGACAATTGAAAAAACAATTACAGGTCTGGATGAAGATGCGATAACGGCATTGGAAGGAAAAATTACTTTTGAATGTTCATTGAACGGTAAGACTGCAGAATCAATACCATTGAGTTTATTTACAAAAACAAAAGATGGCAAATATATATACAGCATAGAAGGTCTTTCACCGAATACAACTTATACAGTTACCGAAAAAAATGCAGATATCGATGGTTACGACTTAACGCCAAGTTTAAATGGTGGCGAGGGTACAATTGGCAAAGATGGGCAGAAGACGGCCAGCTTTACAAACAGCTACACACCAAGTAATCGTAATCTGACTATCAGCAAAACAGTCAGTGGAAATATGGGTGATACCAAAAAGCTTTTTAAATTTACAATGAAAATTGAAAAAGACGGAGACCCATATACAGAAAGTTTGAAGGTTGGAAACAATACTTATAATGTGAATAAGGATAATGAATATGAATTTTCTTTGAAACATGAAGATAGTATTACGTTCAGCCTTCCATATGGATGTCAGTATACGGTATCTGAAGCCAAAGGAGATTACACAGCATATGTAGCCATTGGGGACGGCGAAGCTGAAGAGAAAAATAGTGCAACCGGAACTTTATCCGCAGACGCAACGCTGAACTTTAGAAATGAGAAAGAAGTTATAACACCAACAGGCATTTATAAAACGGTTCTTCCGTATATCATGATGGTTGTGGTGGCTATTGAAGCTATTATCTGCTTTGCTGTACTATATCTGAAAAAACGGATTCGTTGAGAATAATAAACTTACATAACAGGAAGGAACTCTATGGCAGCAAAAAGTATGGAAGAGATTGCCGCTTATATGAAAACCATACGGTTTCATAAAAAGATTTTCGGCGGTGTGGATGAGGCGGATGTGTGGCGTCAGCTCGAAAAACTGCAAACAGAATATCATTCAGCTTTTGAAGCGCAAAAGGAGCAGAGCCTTGCGTTGATTCGAGAAAGGGAGGCTATCATTTCCCGGCTTAAAATGCAGCTCGCAGCCTCCACACGTTCCAGGGGTGATTCCAATGTCTAAGAGAAAAAAGAAGTTGGAACTGGACACACCGGAAGAGGTTATTAAACTTCGCCGCCGTCAGTTGGCAAATAAGGAAGAAGTACATTCCTTTTTCCGAAGGCTCATTTTGGTGATTTTATTGTTCTGGATTCTGTTTGGAGTTGTTTTTGGAATTAAGCCCATGCCGAACGAAGACATGGCGCCGTGCATCAGTGCGGGAGATTTGATGCTGTTTTACCGTCTGGATAAAAAGCTGAGTAACAGTGATGTCGTTGTTTTTAAGATGGACGGTAAATGGTATACCGGGCGCATTGTCGCCCGCGGCGGGGATTCTGTAGAGGTTACGGAGGACTCGGAACTTAAAGTTAATGGTAGTATCGTCATAGAGAACGATATTTACTATAAAACGCCGAAATATGATGATTATGTCAGTTATCCGCTGACATTGGCCGATGACGAATACTTTATTCTCTGCGATTACCGTGAGGGAGCGAAGGACAGCCGATATTTTGGACCTGTCCGGGAGAAGGAGATTAAAGGAAAGGTCATCACTGTGATTCGGCGTTCAGGGATATAAAATGTTAAAAAATGAAAGGAAGAAATGTTATGAAAAAAAGTAAGATTTTTCGACGCTTAGCAGCAGCGCTGTTGGCAGGAACGATGATGGTAGCCATGGGAACAACTGTATTTGCAGAAGACGAGCCGATCGGTAATGTTACGGGAAATGTTTCCTTTACAAAAACCTTGGATATGAGTCAGGCACCGGGAGCCAGTGTGCCGGATGTTACTTTTTCGTACAAAATTGAAGCAGGAGAACTGGTTCCTGCATCAGATGCAACACCAGAAATTTTGGCAGGTGTAGGAAGTCCAGTAGTTGGAGATGCAGTATATGGTCCGACAGGAGCAGCAGCGGATTTAACCAAAACAGTTAATGTAGATTTCACCAACGTTAGCTTTGAAAAACCAGGTATTTACCGCTACATCATTACAGAACAGACGACAAATAATGCGGATATTACAAATGATGGCAATCCAACTCGGTATCTGGATGTGTATGTAGTTAATGGCGATACTGAGGGTACTTATGCTATTGATGATTTTGTATTGTTACCATCTGTAATTATTCCGGGCAATAATGGCGTGTATGAAGATGGTCCGACATCTAAGAGTAATGGCTATACAAACATGTATACAACCTACCAGTTAAGCCTTGATAAGGTTGTTAGCGGAACAATGGGTGACAAAGGTAAAGAATTTGATTTTACAATTACATTTAGTGGTCCGGCCAATGCATCTTTTACTTATGACGGAAAAACTGTACAGTTAGATGAAAACGGAAACGGAAGCGTAGATATTAAATTGGCTGACGGAACACAGGCAGCTGTAATTACCGGTATTCCATCCAATGTAGAATATACAGTTACAGAAAATATCGAAGCTAAAGAAGGTTATACAACAAGCTATAAAATTAATAATGGAGATGCGATTCAAGGCACAACAACCAGCAAACAGACCATGGGTAAAAAAGAGAATGCCGTTGTATGTACAAACGTGAAAAACGCTGTGACTCCAACCGGTATCGTTATGAACATCGCACCATACGTTCTGATGGTGGCTGTTGCCGCAGTTCTGGCAGTTGTATTCCTTCGCAAAAGAAACAATTTTGAAAACTAATTGATTTAACTTTTCAGTGAGAAGGTCTGGCGAGGCCGGTACATACAGGAGGCGAAATGACATGGAAAGAGCGGCGATGTTGGCCCGGGCAGGGAACTGGATACTCAGTGTCATCGTAGGCATACTGATTTTGGTCATGCTGCTTTACGGCGGGTATTCTCTGTGGGATACGGCCATGCTCTACCAGGGAGCTTTCGTGTCAAGTGATCTTTTAAAGTACAAGCCTTCTTCTGGAAAAACAGATGGTCCCACCCTTGCGGAGCTTGCGGCCTTAAACCCGGATGTCCGCGGGTGGCTGACCATTGACGATACCCATATCGATTATCCGGTCGTTCAGGGTAAGACGGATATGGATTACATCAATAAGGATGTTTACGGAGAATTCTCCCTTTCCGGGTCCATTTTTATGGACAGCCGGAACGCGGCAGATTTCTCAGACAGTTATTGTCTGCTCTACGGCCATCACATGGACAATGGAGCCATGTTCGGGGATGTGGTCGAGTTTGTCAATAAGGACTATTTTGACAGCCATCGGACAGG
>Ga0129308_1000366_pt1 | contig 72004 bp, 67 predicted proteins | sample L827metagenome_FD_94440 | JGI IMG/M metagenome (GOLD analysis project Ga0129308, IMG submission 94440) | Ring-tailed lemur group fecal microbial communities from Wisconsin, USA - L827 metagenome | ecosystem: Host-associated > Mammals > Digestive system > Large intestine > Fecal | place: USA...
GCTGAAGTAGGTCCCAAGGGTTGGGCTGTTCGCCCATTAAAGCGGTACGCGAGCTGGGTTCAGAACGTCGTGAGACAGTTCGGTCCCTATCCGGCGTGGGCGTAGGATATTTGAGAGGAGCTGGCCTTAGTACGAGAGGACCGGGCTGGACCGGCCGCTGGTGTATCTGTTGTTCCGCCAGGAGCATGGCAGAGTAGCCAAGCCGGGAAGGGATAAACGCTGAAGGCATCTAAGCGTGAAGCCCCCCTCAAGATGAGATATCCCAACGTAAGTTGTAAGACCCCTTGAAGACGACAAGGTAGATAGGACAGAGGTGGAAGTACAGTAATGTATGCAGCTGACTGTTACTAATCGGTCGAGGGCATAACCAAGAAGGTAGGATAGGTAAATGGATGGAAAGAGATTTAACTTTGTATGCTGTTTTGAAGGTACATTTAATTAAGATACTACAGACTTTAGGAATAAGGTTTGTAGTTTTTTTATTATCTTGAAACACCTGACGAGGCAGAATTTGGGGATGTGTTTCAGCATGTGCGGCTTTTGCGGTTTATCTTGAACTCATTTATTATAGCGGATGGAAAGGAAAACGAAAAATGAACAAGCAGTCAGCATTATTTTTTGACATAGACGGGACGATTTTAAGTGAACAAACAAAGCAGGTGCCTGAGAGTGCAAAGCGTGCTTTAAAGGGAGCGAAAGAAAACGGACATTTGCTTTTTGTCAATACAGGGCGTACAATCTGCAGCCTGCCTCCGGAGGTTATGGAACAGCCGTTTGACGGGTTCTTGTGTGGCTGCGGTATTTATTTGACTTATCACGAAGAAGTGATTTTTGAGACACATTTAAGCGATAAAGAAAGATCAGAATTTGCCGCCTTAGCTGAGAGATGCAGGATAGACGGGGTATTTGAAGGGACAGATGATATTTACTTTTTCTCCTGGATATCCCGGTTTGAGCAATTAGAAAAGATGAGAACCTATATGGCCCGGCAGAGGCTGGGGATGAAGGGGTATGTTGACAAGACTATCTGCCCCTATGATAAAATGTATGTTGTGACGGATGAAAATAGTGATAATCAGACTTTTTTTGATGTGATTTCCCAGAAAATGCATAGGATTGACAGAGGCGGGGGAACCTACGAATGCGTCCCCAAAGGATATTCAAAGGCTACTGCGATTGAGATGGTTTTGAAACGGTTTGGGATGGAAAGAGACCAGGCTTATGTATTTGGAGACAGTGGAAATGATCTGTCAATGTTTCAATATGCGCAGCATACGATTGCGATGGGAGTACATAGTCCGGTGCTGGAGCCTTATACTGAGTTTGTGACAAAAGCTGTGGAGGACGACGGAATTGAGTATGCCCTAAAACATTACTCTTTGATTTCCTGATAAGGCGAAGCTTAAGGATTACCGCTTAGTAAAATAAAGATTATCATAGTAGGAGGAGCAAAATGAAGATTATTATGTTTGGAACAAATGCTTGCCCGGATTGCACGCAGGCGGTTAAAAAACTGAACGAGGTAAATGCAGATTATATGTACCTGGAGTTCTCAGAAAGTACGTCGAATTTGAAGCGGTTTTTGAAGCTAAGAGATACAGAACCATTGTTTGATGAGGTAAAAGAGAAAGGAAAAATCGGCGTACCCTGCTTCAAATTGTCGGATGGAACCCTTACCTTAAGCCTTGAAGAGGTTTTGCAAAAAATTTCAGCAGAAAAGAACTAATGTTGCGCATATGACTTTAATAAGTTATTTAAAATTCGAAGTCGCGCTGTGAAATGAAAGGGTGCTGCAATATGGCAGCACCTTATTAAAATGTTTTTTTAGCCGTTAGATCAGAGAAGATATGGCGCATCTTATGAGGGAAGAGCGGATAAAGGCTTGAATGAGTAGCCCATTTCTTCCCATTTTGTCAGTAATTCATCCAAAATGGCAGCATTGGTAGAGGAAGTGCTGTGCAGAAGTACGATGGCGCCCGGGTGAATACGTCCGAGAAGTTTGTCAAATGCTTCTTCCTTGGAAGGCTGGTTATCCTGATACCAGTCGACATAAGCCAGGCTCCAGAAAAAAGTTTTATACCCCATTTCCTGTGCCATTTTTAGATTATTTTCATCATATTTTCCCTGCGGCGGGCGGTAGTATTTTGTCATAGACTGCCCGGTTATTTTCTCAAATTCTTCCTCCACGGAAACAATCTCCTCTGAGAAGGCTTCTTTTGTGGCAATTTGAGACATATCTTTGTGGTGCCAGGTATGGTTCCCGACGGTATGCCCTTCGTCCAGCATCCGTTTGATCAAGTCTGAGTTCTCGGCAAGATAGGTTCCGACTACGAAAAAAGTGGCAGGGACTTTATGTTTTTTCAGAGCGTCCAGAATTGCAGGAGTGTTTCCGTTTTCGTACCCTGCATCGAAGGTAAGATACAGCACTTTCTCATCGGTGTCTTCAGCGTAATAGGCGTCGAATTGCTTCAGCTCCTCAAATGTGGCATTTCCGATGGGAGCAGCGCCCTCATCCTGAAAACTCAGTCCCCAGTTTTCGGAGACTGTTTCTAAAGCATTAGGGAAAAAATGCTCTTTCAGGCGGGCGGCGGTGCTTCCTGTAAGGAAGGCGATGGCAAAGAGAAAAGTAATGGTGAGAGATTTTTTTAATTTACCTTTTGGTATCATATCACACTCCGGCAATTAGATGATTGTAATTAAATATATGTGTGGAAATACAGAATATTCCGATTATAATTAAGAAACAAAAAAATATTGACAAATTAAAAAATCAGGCATATACTATAAAAATCAGATGACAAACCGCTGAACAAGAGGAGTAGGTAAGGATATTTATTTCCAGAGAGCTGCCGGATGGTGGAAAGGCAGCAGTAAGAGTTTTTGCTGAATGGACTTGTGAGGGCAGCTTGAAACCGCATGACGGGAGTAGACGCTGACGGGATTCTCGCCCGTTACCAAGGAGAGGTGTATGTTAGTACATCAACAGAGTGGCTGATTTTATTCAGCAAATTGGGTGGTACCGCAGAAGTTTATGTGATATAGAGCTTTTGTCCCTTATTTTATTATGAGGGACGAAGGCTTTTTTTGTTGCCGAGCATACCTGAGTGAAGATCCAGTGGACCTTCAGCTCGGTTGTATCAGATATGAGAAGAAACGGCTAAGGAGGAAAAAAGATGTATCCGGATTGTGATGAGATTTTAAGACTGGCACTTGATTATGATATCATACCGGTTTGCCGGGAGATTTATGCAGATGTGATCACGCCGATCACGCTTCTTCGGAAAATGGCGGCGATTAGCAAGCGATATTTTTTGTTGGAGAGTGTGGAAGGCGGAGAAAAATGGGGAAGGTATTCTTTTCTGGGATATGATCCGATTATACGGGTATCCTGCAGTTGTGGAAAGGTAACTATCGAAGAAAACGGGGAAGAGAAAACGGTTGTCACCGAAAAGCCCATGGATGTGATCCGGGAGATCATGAAAAGCTATAGGGCGCCGCGCCTGGAAGGACTTCCGCCGTTTGCGGGAGGGTTTACCGGATATTTCTCATATGCCATGATCGGGTATGCGGAGCCGGTGCTTAATATAAAAAAAGGTACCTTTCATGATTATGATCTGATGCTGTTTGACAAAGTTATCGCGTACGATCATTTGAAACAGAAGATCAGTATTATTGTAAATATGAAAACGGATAAGGTAATGGAAAATTACGGGAAGGCAATGGCCAAGATCCAGGAGATCGTCGGGATGATCCGCAGCAAAGAAGTCCCGGAGATACCGGTGTCTGACAGCAAAATCCAGTTTACCTGTAATGTCAGTAAAGAAGAATATTGTTCGCTGGTGGAGCGCACGAAAGAGTATATTACAGACGGAGATATTTTCCAGGCGGTGATTTCAAGGCAGTTTGTAAGTCCTTATGAAGGCAGTCTGATTCATCCGTACCGGGTACTCAGGACGACCAATCCTTCACCGTATATGGTGTATTTCCATATTGATGACGAGGAGATTATGAGTACATCACCGGAAACGCTGGTGCGGCTGCAAAATGGAAGGCTGACGACCTTTCCGGTGGCCGGGTCCAGACCCAGAGGGAAAGATGAAGAGGAGGACAGACGGCTGGAGCGGGAGCTTCTGGCAGATGAGAAGGAGTTGTCCGAGCATAATATGCTGGTGGATCTGGGGAGGAATGATCTGGGAAGAATCTCGAAGTTCAACTCCGTTGAGGTGACGGAGTATATGATGATCCACAAGTATTCCAGGATTATGCATATCTGTTCCCAGGTAGAGGGAGATATCCGAAAGGACTGTGATGCCCTGGATGCGATCGAGGCCGTCCTTCCTGCAGGAACGCTTTCCGGAGCGCCGAAGATCAGGGCATGTGAGATCATAGAGGAAATGGAGAGCGAAGAGAGAGGAATTTACGGCGGGGCGCTGGGATATCTCGATTTTACGGGAAATATGGATACCTGTATTGCCATCCGGATGGCGGTGAAGAAGGATGGAAAGGTCTATGTGCAGGCCGGAGGAGGTATTGTAGCGGACAGCATCGGGGAAAATGAGTATGAGGAATCCGCAAATAAGGCGGCAGCGGTGATGAATGCAATCATATCGGCGAAGGAGGTGCTGGAATAATGGTTCTTCTGATTGATAATTATGACAGTTTTTCCTATAATCTGGTTCAGCTTGCGGGCAGCATTTGCCCGGATATCCAGGTGGTAAGAAATGATGCGGTGACGGTGGATGAAATCCTTGAAAGGAATCCGAGCCACATTATCCTGTCGCCAGGGCCGGGGTATCCGAAGGATGCTGGAATTTGTGAAGAGGTGGTACAAAAAATCGGCGGAAAGATCCCGATTCTTGGAGTATGTCTGGGACATCAGGCGATCTGTGAGGCATTCGGCGGAAAAATCATCCATGCGAAAGAACTGATGCATGGAAAGAAGAGCCGGATTATGATTGATACGACATGCCCGGTTTTTGGGGGAATGGAACCGGAAATAGATGCCGCCAGATATCATTCCCTTGTGGCGGATAAAGAGGCGATACCGGATGAACTGACAGTAACAGCCCGGTCAAAGGATCAGGAGGTGATGGCAGTCCGGCATGTGAACTATGAGATTTACGGACTTCAGTTCCACCCCGAATCCATCCTGACGCCGGACGGAAGGAAGATACTTGAAAATTTTCTTTCTATATAGGAAAATAGCGGGACATCAACAGTGACAGGAAAATAAAAAAAGCTTATTTCATAAAACAGGAGGCAGAGACATGATTAGAGAAGCAATTGCAAAACTGGCAAAGAAAGAGGACTTGACATATGATGAGGCGAGAGGTGTCATGGAGGAAATGATGGACGGTACCGCGACGCAGGCGCAGATGGGTGGATTTTTGATGGCGCTTAGTATGCAGGGGGAGACCATTGACGAGATTACGGCATTTGCCACGGTCATGCGGGAAAAGGGTGTGAAGATTCAGCCGCAGAGAGAAGTCATTGATATTGTGGGAACCGGAGGGGATCAGGTGGGAACCTTTAATATTTCTACTACTTCCGCATTCGTGGTGGCAGCAGGAGGTGTCCCGGTGGCAAAGCACGGAAACCGCAGTGTTTCCAGCCGGAGCGGTGCAGCAGATGTGTTGGAGAAGCTGGGGATCAAAGTGGCGCTTACAGCGGAGCAGAATGAGAAGGTATTAAACGATACGGGAATCTGTTTTATGTTTGCTCCGGTCTACCATTCTTCTATGAAATATGCGGCTCCGGTAAGAAAAGAGCTGGGTGTGCGGACTGTATTTAATATTCTTGGACCGCTGTCCAATCCGGCGGCAGCGACGATGCAGCTTCTGGGCGTGTATGACAAGAAGCTGGCAGGCCCTATGGCGCGTGTACTGGCAAACTTGGGCGTGACCCGCGGTGTGGCAGTATGCGGGGAAGACGGGCTGGATGAGATCACTCTGACCGGAGAGACGGAAGTACATGAGATCCGGTTCGGGGAGATTACCTCCTACACGATCACGCCGGAGCAGTTTGGACTTGTGCGCTGCCCGCTTGAGGAATTGATCGGCGGCACACCGGAGGAGAATGCACAGATTACCCTGGATATTCTGAATGGAAAAGAAAAGGGAGCAAAACGTGATGTGGTTCTTCTGAATGCCGGAATGAGCCTGTACCTGGGAATTGACGGCATTTCTCTGGCAGAGGGAATTGAGATGGCAAAGGACCTAATTGACAGCGGCAAAGCACTTGCAAAGTACGAGGAATTCAAGGCGGCAACGCAGGCTGTCTCATAAGATGCCGATCAGTTCTAAGAGGGAGAAAACAGTATGATATTGGAAAGAATAGCCGCGGATACGAAGATTCGTGTGGAGAAGGCAAAACGAAAGGTTCCTTATTCGGAAATGTGCAGGCGGGCGCTGGAAATGGAAGGAAGCACAGGATTTCCGTTTGAGAGGAGGCTTAAAGAGCCGGGAATTCATTATATCTGTGAAGTGAAGAAGGCATCCCCTTCTAAGGGCGTGATCGCAGAAGATTTTCCCTATCTGGAAATCGCAAAAGAATACGAGGATGCGGGAGCTTCGGCGATTTCCTGTCTGACAGAGCCGAAACACTTTCAGGGAAAGAATGAATATCTGAAAGAAATTGCAGAAGCTGTGAAAATTCCGGTGCTGAGGAAAGATTTTGTTGTAGATGAGTATATGATCTATGAGGCGAAGGTTCTGGGAGCTTCGGCAGTGCTTTTGATCTGTGCACTTCTGGATACGGAGACGGTGAAACGATATATCAGAATATGTGACCGCCTGGGACTTTCGGCTTTGGTGGAGGTTCACGATGAGGTTCAAATGCAGTCCGCGGTTGAAGCGGGAGCCAGGGTGATCGGGGTGAATAACCGGAACCTTAAGGATTTCACAGTAGACATTGGAAATAGTATCCGGCTCAGGAATCAGGCGCCGGAGCAGATTCTGTTTGTCGCTGAAAGTGGAATCAAAACGGCAGCAGACGTAGAAGAGCTGCGGCAGGCGAAGGTAAATGGAGTACTCATCGGAGAAACGCTGATGAGAAGTCCGGATAAGAAGGCGATGCTTAAGGAGCTGAACGGAGGGAACTTGTGACAAAGATTAAGATTTGTGGTCTGAGGCGTAGGCAGGATGTGCAGATGGCGAACCGGCTGAAGCCGGATTATGTGGGATTTGTATTTGCTCATACCCGGCGGTATGTCGATGCTGCTGCGGCAAAAGCCCTGCGATGTGAGCTGTCCCCGGAAATTCCGGTGGTAGGCGTGTTCGTGCAGGAAGAAATCGAAGTGATTCAGCAGTTGTGCCAAAATGGTACGATTCAGATGATACAGCTTCACGGCGAGGAGGATACAGGGTATATCCGGCGTGTCCGGGAGGCGGCACCGGGAATTCCCATTATCCGGGCGGTGCGGGTCAGAAGCCGGGAGCAGATTCTGGCCGCAGAGCGGATGGATGTGGATTACCTTCTTCTGGATACGTTTGTGAAAGGAACTTATGGCGGAAGCGGGCAGGAATTTGACAAGGATTTGATCCCGCAGCTTCAAAAGCCGTATTTCCTGGCAGGAGGGCTTACAGCTTCCAATGTCTGCGGCAATATAGCAAAATGCCATCCCTACGCGGTGGATGTGAGCAGTGCGGTGGAGATGGACGGCGTAAAAGATGAGAATAAAATGAAAGAATTTATAGAAAGGGTTAGAAATTATGGGAAGTAAAGGCAGATTTGGCAGATATGGCGGGCAGTTTGTGCCGGAAACGCTGATGAATGCGGTAAACGAACTGGAAGAGGCATATGAGAAATATAAGAATGATCCGGAGTTTAACAGGGAGCTGGAGGACCTTTTGAAGAATTATGCAGGCCGTCCCTCACTGTTATACGAGGCAAAGAAGATGTCGAAAGATCTGGGCGGTGCGAAGATCTATCTGAAACGGGAGGATTTGAACCACACAGGGTCTCATAAGATCAATAATGTGTTGGGGCAGGTGCTTCTGGCGAAGAAGATGGGAAAAAAGCGTGTGATCGCTGAGACGGGAGCCGGCCAGCACGGTGTGGCAACCGCTACGGCAGCAGCACTTATGGATATGGAATGCGAGATTTATATGGGAAAAGAGGATACCGAGCGCCAGGCACTGAACGTATTTCGGATGGAGCTTTTAGGCGCTAAGGTGCATCCGGTGACGACCGGAACCATGACACTGAAAGATGCGGTAAATGAGACGATGCGGGAGTGGGTAAACCGGATGGATGACACACTTTATGTACTCGGCTCCGTCATGGGGCCGCACCCGTTTCCTACGATTGTCCGGGATTTTCAGAAGATCATCGGAAAAGAAATCAAAGAGCAGCTGATGGAGATGGAAGGCAGGCTTCCGGATGCGGTCATCGCCTGCGTGGGCGGCGGAAGTAACGCCATGGGAGCATTTTATGAATTCATCCCGCATAAAGAAGTGAAGCTGATCGGATGTGAGGCGGCAGGTTTGGGCGTGGATACCGAGAAACATGCGGCAACTATCACAAAAGGAACGGAAGGCATTTTTCACGGAATGAAATCCTTGTTCTGCCAGAATGAGGATGGTCAGATTGCACCGGTATATTCGATCTCAGCGGGGCTTGATTATCCGGGAATCGGACCGGAACACGCTATGCTGGCGGCTGAGGGGCGGGCACAGTACGTTCCGATCACAGATAGTGAGGCGGTAGAAGCGTTTGAGTATCTGTCGAGGACGGAGGGGATCATTCCGGCTGTGGAGAGTTCCCACGCGGTGGCATATGCGATGAAACTGGCACCAGCGATGTCAAAGGATCAGATTATTGTGGTTAATATTTCCGGCCGCGGAGATAAGGATGTAGCGGCGATTGCAAGGTATAGAGGAGTGGAGATTTATGAATAGGATTAGAGAGGCATTTGAAGGCAAAAAGGCATTTATTCCATTTATAACAGGTGGAGATCCGTCGCTTGAAGTGACAAAGAAACTGATCATTGCCATGCAGGAGGCAGGGGCAGATCTGATTGAAGTAGGGATCCCCTTTTCAGATCCGATCGCGGAAGGGCCGGTAATCCAGGAGGCGGACGAGAGAGCGCTGAAGGGAGGCTGTACGACGGATAAGCTGTTTGATGCTATGAAGGAAATCAAAGATGAGATGCGGATTCCAAGAGTATTCATGACGTATATTAATGCCGTTTATACCTATGGCGTGGAGCGTTTTATGAAACGCTGTGTGGAGTGCGGAATGTGCGGAGTGATCGTGCCGGATATGCCTTATGAAGAGAAGGGAGAGCTGGCGGGGATGTGCACGAAGTATGGGGTGGAGCTGGTTTCCCTGATCGCACCGACTTCTCATGAGAGAATCGCAATGATCGCAAAAGAGGCGGAGGGATTTCTTTATTGCGTGTCGTCTCTTGGGGTTACCGGCGTGCGCAGTCAGATTACGACCAATATCAGTGAGATGATTGAGCAGGTGAGAAAGGTGACGGATATTCCCTGTGCAGTTGGATTTGGGATCGCGACACCGGAGCAGGCAAAAGAGATGGCAGCGGTATCCGATGGGGCCATCGTGGGTTCTGCAATCGTTAAAATCGTAGCACAGTACGGGGAAGAATGTATTCCTCATGTGGCGGAATATGTAAAGAACATGAAAAAAGCGGTGGCGCAGGCTTTATAATCCGGGTTAAAGTTCAGGGTGCTGCCGGCAGAATGGAATTGCACAAATAGAAGAGTTGTGCTATGATTATCAGAAATAAAAGAAGAGACTACATACAGAAGGGTGAATATTATGAATCTACTTTATAAGAGCACAAGAAATTCTGGCGTGACAGTAACAGCATCTCAGGCAATTCTGAAAGGTCTTGCAGACGACGGAGGTTTATTCGTTCCGGTAGGTATTCCGAAACTGCCGGTTTCTTTGAATGAATTAAAGGATATGAGTTATCAGGAGACCGCGTATACGGTGATGAAAGAATTCCTCACTGATTTTACGGAGGAGGAGCTCAGAGGCTGTATTGCGAAAGCCTATGACAGCAAATTCGATACCGAGGAGATCGCACCGCTTGCGAAGGTGAATGACGCATATTATCTTGAGCTTTATCACGGGGCAACGATCGCGTTTAAGGATATGGCACTTTCTATTTTGCCGCATCTTCTGACGACTTCTGCCAAGAAGAACCAGGTGCAAAATGAGATCGTGATTCTGACGGCAACATCAGGTGATACCGGAAAGGCAGCACTTGCCGGTTTTGCAGATGTGGAAGGAACCAGGATTATTGTGTTCTACCCGAAGGACGGTGTAAGCAAGGTGCAGGAGCTTCAGATGGTGACACAGAAAGGAAAGAATACCTCGGTTGTTGCAATCCACGGGAATTTTGACAATGCGCAGAGTGGCGTGAAGGCTATGTTTGAGAATAAGGAACTGGCAAAAGAGCTGAATGCGGCCGGCTTTCAGTTCTCTTCCGCAAACTCTATCAATATCGGACGTCTGGTTCCTCAGATCGTGTATTATGTGTATGCTTATGCGAAGCTTTTACAGAACGAGGAGATCCAGGAGGGAGAAGAGATTAACGTAGTAGTGCCCACCGGAAATTTCGGCAATATTCTGGCGGCTTATTATGCAAAGAATATGGGACTTCCTATTGCGAAATTAATCTGTGCCTCCAATGAGAACAAAGTGCTTTATGACTTCTTCTGCACAGGAACATATGATAAAAACAGAGAATTCATTCTGACGACTTCTCCGTCCATGGATATCCTGATATCCAGCAATCTGGAGAGACTGATTTACCGGATCGCCGGGGAGGATTCCGACAAGAATGCCAGACTGATGACGGCTCTGAAATCTCAGGGCGAGTATGAGATCAGCAAAGAGATGAAAGAGAAGCTGGCTGATTTTGAAGCGGGCTATGCGACCGAGGAACAGGTAAAACAGACGATTCATGACACTTATGCTGCGACAGGATATGTGATGGATACGCATACGGCGGTGGCTGCTTCCGTATATCAGGCATACCGCAAGGCTCAGAAAGATACCTGTAAGACCGTGATTGCCTCTACGGCAAGCCCGTATAAATTCGCTCGCAGCGTGATGACTGCGATCGATGCAAAATATGAGGAATTGAAAGAATTTGATCTCATCGATGAACTGCATAAGGTGTCGGGAATGGAGATACCGAATGCGATTGAGGAGATCCGAAATGCACAGATTCTTCATGACCGCGAATGTGACGTGGACAAGATGGAAGAGACAGTAAAAGAGATTCTGGGTGTAGAATAGCCGGAAGCATATCCGGTTTGGCTGTAAATTTTCGATATAAGGAGAAAAGCGATGAACGACAGTATGGGCGGACTTTTCGGGGTGATCGGGCTTGCGTGCGGAATGTATATTTTCTATGCATGGTTCCAGATGAAACAGACAGGAGAAATCAATAAAACAATTCTTCTCCCCAAATCTGCCAATCCGAAAAAGTGTAAAAATAAAGACGCTTACATCAAAGCGGTATCCCCCAAGCTTCTGATTCTGGGGGCAGCGGCAGTGTTTTATGGGGCAGTAGATTTGTGCTGCGGCTATATGACGGTCCCGGTCGGGCTGTTCTGGGCGGCGATCATTGTGTTTCTGGCGGCGCTCATCTGGTTTGCAGTGTCGATTTCCAAACTGAATAAGACATATTTTTAATTGCCGGACATATCCAGGGGAAACGTCCGGAGGAGGTTTGTTTTGAGTCGCCGAGCATCCCTTCGTCTCGGTGAAGTATAAAATCGCTGTACCTGCCGGAAACTGAATGATATCAGGATAACTTAGTGAATAATTTAACAAAAAAACAGCAATTTGGAAGATTTTTATTGATTTTCTAGATTTAGTATGTATAATATGTTATTGAGAGTTGGATTATCCATTTCTTGGGGGAAGATATCGTAAGACCCGCATTTGCGGGCAGTTATCATATTATTGTGTCACTCACTATTAGAGGGAAATGAGTGACACGGCACACCAGCAACCCTATATTTTTAAGAAAAGAGGTAAGATGCAAGATGGCAGAAATCAATTTAAGTAAGTATGGTATCACCGGAACGACAGAGATCGTGTACAATCCTTCTTATGAGATGTTATTTGAAGAAGAGACAAGAGGCGATCTGGAAGGCTTTGAAAAAGGCCAGGAGAGCGAACTTGGCGCGGTTAACGTAATGACTGGTATTTACACAGGACGTTCCCCGAAAGACAAATTCATCGTAATGGATGAGAACTCAAAAGATACTGTATGGTGGACTTCTGATGAATATAAGAATGACAACCATCCGGCTACACAGGAGACATGGGAGGCAGTTAAGGAAATCGCACTGAAAGAGCTGTCTGAAAAGAGACTTTTCGTTGTAGATGCATTCTGCGGTGCGAACAAAGACACCCGTATGGCAATCCGTTTTATCATGGAAGTAGCTTGGCAGGCACACTTTGTTAAAAATATGTTTATCCAGCCGACTGAAGAAGAGCTTGCAAGCTTCGAGCCGGATTTCGTTGTTTACAATGCTTCTAAAGCAAAAGTTGAGAATTATAAAGAATTAGGCCTGAACTCTGAGACTGCAGTAGTATTCAATATTACAAGCCGCGAGCAGGTTATCATCAACACATGGTACGGCGGAGAGATGAAGAAAGGTATGTTCTCCATGATGAACTACTATCTGCCGCTTAAGGGCATCGCTTCTATGCACTGCTCTGCAAACACAGACATGAACGGTGAAAATACAGCCATCTTCTTCGGTTTGTCCGGTACAGGTAAGACCACTCTGTCAACAGACCCGAAGCGTCTCCTGATCGGCGATGACGAGCACGGCTGGGACGACAACGGCGTATTTAACTTTGAAGGCGGATGCTATGCTAAGGTTATCAACCTGGACAAAGAATCTGAGCCGGATATCTATAATGCGATCAGACGTGACGCTCTTCTTGAGAACGTAACTCTGGATGCAGAAGGCAAGATTGATTTTGCTGACAAGAGTGTAACTGAGAATACACGTGTATCTTACCCGATCAACCATATTGAGAATATCGTACGTCCGGTATCTTCCGCACCGGCAGCTAAGGAAGTTATCTTCCTGTCAGCAGACGCGTTCGGCGTACTTCCGCCGGTATCTGTTCTGACTCCGGAGCAGACACAGTACTACTTCCTGTCAGGATTTACCGCTAAGCTTGCAGGTACAGAGCGCGGTATCACAGAGCCGACACCGACATTCTCCGCATGTTTCGGACAGGCATTTTTGGAACTGCATCCGACAAAATATGCAGAAGAGCTTGTAAAGAAGATGGAAGTAAGCGGCGCGAAAGCATATCTGGTAAATACCGGATGGAACGGAACAGGAAAACGTATCTCTATCCGTGATACTCGTGGTATCATCGATGCAATCTTAAGCGGAGATATCCTGAATGCACCGACAAAGAAGATTCCGTACTTCAACTTTGAAGTTCCGACTGAGCTTCCGGGTGTAGATCCGGCCATCCTTGATCCGCGCGATACCTATGCAGATGCGGCTGAGTGGGAAGCTAAGGCAAAAGACCTGGCAGAGAGATTCATCAAGAACTTTGCAAAATACGAGGGCAATGAAGCTGGTAAAGCTTTGGTATCTGCTGGTCCGCAGTTATAAAATAAAATGAAAACCTCTGAAAGAGGAGAGATTATGGAGGGGCGTCATCGAATGGCAGCAATCCATAAGGAAATATCACGAAACTTATGACTCACGTCAGGTAAACGGAAAAACAAAAAATGCTATGCAAAAGGTTCGCCGATTGCATAGCATTTTTATGTTTTTCAAAATATCAAATATGAGCCTTTCGGCATTCTGGCGGAGTGTGCAGTCGAGACTATTGGACATACGATGTAAAAAGACGGGACAACAAAGGTTCTGTAGATCAGAATGTGATTAAATGTGTAGCGATTGATCCAAACTATCAGGGACAGGGATATTCTGCCACTATTTTGGCGAGTTTGATCCAGTCTGAAAGAGCCGGAGGCGGTGTTTGAAGCAACGGAGCTTACACAGGAGATATGAATGAAAAGAGGCAGTCACTATTGCGGTGGCTGCCTTCTCTGCGTTTACAGTATTGAGGATACTCCGTTCATAAACAACTGGCCGGACAATTCGATTAGGGAATCCAGAGGTATTTTCTTATCATCAGCGATCCACTGGCGATAAAGGTTGCAACTGGATACGCCTAAAAAGGTGTTGATGATATTCTGCTCTTCCGGTGTGAATTTCGCGTATGGGTTATGCCTACTACGGTTATGGTGGAGCATGGAAAGAAAAAACTTATCAGCAAATTCACGGTAGCTTGCGGAGCATACGATTTTCTCCATATAGGGCTCCTGTGCTGCCATGAATGTAAAGAAGACGCGGTTTACTTCTGTGAATGGTGCATCCGCAGTAATCTGATCTATCGCCTCATAGTATTTCTCAGCCAGTTCAGCCAGCATATCTTCGTACAGCGCTTCTATACAGGTATAGTGGAGATAGAAGGTCTTCCTGTGTATCATAGCGCGGTCGGTCAATTCCTTGATCGTGATCTCAGAGGCATCCATTTCGCAGACCATCTCTTTGAAGGTTTCCTTTATTGCATTCCTGGTCTTCAGGATCCGCAGATCGGTTTTTCGTTCTATCGGCATGGAATCAGCTCCTTAAAATATCCACATTACAAAAAACGTGGCGTAATCGCCATTAAGATAAATGTGGAAATGGTATTTTTCCTGTGCTCCCATTATACTATCCAAAGAGCGATAAATCAACGCATGGATATTTATATAGGAGGCAGACATGGCAGAAGAAAAAATTGTTCAGACCGCAGGAAGAGACGCACTTGGAGATTTTGCTCCGGCATTTGCGCATTACAATGACGATATTCTCTTTGGAGAGAACTGGAACGATCCAAGCATTGACGTGAAGACAAGGTGCATCATTACCGTCGTTGCGATCATGGCACAGGGGCTTGTAACGGATGCGTTAAAGCATCATCTCATGAACGCGAAAACCCACGGTGTAACGAAAGAAGAGATGGTCGGTATCATCACTCACACGGCTTACTATAGTGGCTGGCCGAAGGCGTGGGCTACTTTTAACATGGCGAAAGAGGTATATGCAGACGAGGGATAAAAGCCATGAAAAATATCATTATCACGAATGGAAAGGTAAGATTAAGGGCAACGCTGAATGACACTTTAGCTGCAAGAGATTTTGAGAAAAGGCTGCCTTTTACATGCAGCGGGTATGATTCCGGGATAGACTATTGCTGCAGTGCGGCAAGCGGGTTGTATGATCCGCTGGAGACACAGACCGGATGGCAGAATGGCGATATCAGTCTTGGAGGCGGATGGTTTGCCTTGCTATATGGTGGCGAAGAGGAATCCGGAGAATACAAGAATAAGATGATCATCGGGAAGATAGTAAGGGATGATTTGGATCTGATAAAAAAGATGCCGGAACGTGTGACGCTTACGGTATCAACAGAATAAGGAGGCATGATAAAATGAAGTACACAGACAAAGCAGAATTTGATAAGGCGAACAGCTTTGGACTTGGAAATCCGAATGATGCGTTTGCCCAGTATTTTGACGGAAACAGCTATCTCAATCCGTTGGTGGAGATGGGTAAGGCTCCAATGTTCCTTGCGAACGTGACCTTTGAGCCAGGAACAAGAAACCATTGGCATGTGCATCATGCGGATAAGGGCGGAGGACAGATTCTTATCTGCACAGCCGGAGAGGGTTGGTATCAGGAAGAGGGCAAGCCTGCCCAGGAACTGAAGGAAGGAACTGTCATCGTGATCTCGCAGGGTGTAAAGCACTGGCACGGTGCAAAGGATGACAGCTGGTTCTCTCATATTTCTGTAGAGGTTCCGGGAGAAAACGGTAGCACGGAGTGGCTGGAACCGGTGTCGGATGAGGATTACAAGGCTCTGGAATAAAAAGTCAAAAAAACTTTTTGTCCCCTATTGACAAGGAGCGTGCCGTAATAATTGGCATATTCATCATGCAAAAAGCTGGTTTGCGCATCTGGCTGTAGAGGTTCTCGGAGAAGAAACATCTACGGAATGGTGTGAAGCGGTATCTCAAGAAAACTACGATAGCTTGAAGTAAATCAGCAGTGTTCGGGGTAACGGATATAAATTTAATATGTAACCTTATGGGGAGGCTATTGTGGCTGAAAGGTCACAGAAGCCTCCTTATTTGCATAAGTTTTGACTTAAATTTGTCTTAGTCCCCCAAAATGAAATGTATTATGGAGGGATATTTTTCGATTTCACTAGTGGGTAAAATAAAGACATGATATAATGGAAAAGAAGCGATAAGCAGCGTAGGGTATCTGTTTATCTTGAATATAACAGGAGAGAGTGAATGAAACAAATAGAATTTTTGGCAGCTGTGATTTTAGGGATTTGTGTGTTTTCATTTCTTAACAGAGTGATTGACCGATTGGTTTATCACATGGGTTTTGCGAAGAAGCGCATCCAGTGTCCCGTCTGTGGCCACGCATTGTCGGTGTCGGATATGATACCGGTGCTGAGTTTTCTGATATCCGCAGGAAAATGCAGGTGTCGTAAGGCGAAGACTCCGGTGCGGCATATTCTGTCGGAGCTTCTGGGAGGAATTGTTGGATTTTTATGCGTGTTTGTATTTGGATGGAATCTGCGGGCGCTGGTGGCATTTGGATTTTTTGCGGTGCTTACGGTGGTGGCTTTTGTGGATCTGGAAACGAAGGAGATTCCAAACGGACTGGTAGTTATGGCGGAAGTGATCGGGGCGCTTTCGATCCTTTTCTTTCCGGAAATCTCGATTCTTGAGAGAGGGATCGGGATTGTGTGTGTCAGTGTTCCGATGCTTGCACTTACCTGTGCTGTGCCGGGAATGTTTGGCGGCGGCGACATCAAGCTGATGGCGGCCTGCGGAGTTTTTCTCGGCTGGAAGTACAGTTTGCTGGCAATCTTTATGGCATTGCTTTTGGGAGGTGTTTTCAGTGGAATCCTTCTTGCGGCAAGGAAAGTGAGCCGGAAGGAACAGTTCTCATTCGGACCGTTTTTATGTCTTGGAATCCTGATTGCCTTTTTGTGGGGCGAATGGATATTGAGCTGGTATTTCGGAATGTTTGGGTTATAAGGTTTTTACCTGGTTACTGTTAACATACTGTTATCGTGAAGCGTGTTATTGAGAACGGAGTGAACAGTAACTTGTACCTGTAGGAAATATGATTCAAGGAAAAGGAGTTCACAAGTGGCAGAGAATAAATATCAGGAGAAGGTGGCAAGGGAGGAATCCGTCAGAGGAAATGAAAAGGAAATCTGTCAGAAGTTATGCTGTCTGAGCATTTTTGAGAATGTGGGTAAGGAGACGATAGAGCGACTAAGTCGGGCCGGGACGGTGAAGGAGTTTCCGAAAGGGCAGGTGATTATGCACGCAAAGGCGCAGGTCAGTCAGGTGTATATTCAGCTTACGGGAAAGTCCATGATCTACAATCTGACGCATACGGGAAAACGTAAGATCATCTTCATATTCGGGAGTGGGGCGCTTCTGAATGAGCATGTGTCGAATTTTCATGCGGCTGCACAATTTTGTGAGACGATTGAGAAAAGCAGGATATTTATGGTCCCGATGACGGAGTTTATGCGATGTATGGAATATGATTTTTCCTTGACAAAAGCAGTTCTGACAGCTCAGGAGAAAAAGATTTGGCGGCTGGGGCATCAGCTTAAGAATACGATGGGAAGCATCTATCTGGAAAGAAAACTGGCGGCAAAGCTTTGGAAACTGTCCAGGGATTTTGGGGTGGAGACGCCCGATGGGATTGAGATTGATATCAATATGTCGATCACGTTCCTGGCAGATATGCTGGGCGCGCCGAGGGAAACTACGTCACGGATCTGTAATACACTGACGGAGTATGGTCTTATGAGCATTCATAAGAAACGGATCACTATTACGAATCCCGCGGCGATGTCGCAGTTTTATAGGTCAGGAGAAATCAAGGCGGTAGAAACACGAGAAGAATAAGGATTTTTTAGATTCTGTGAGGATTGTCACAGAATCTTTTTTTATTTATTGATAAAATATTATCAATAAGATTTCATACCTGATCGCGCAGCGTCCGTTTTGCAGAAGTATGCATTAAGGGCTACTTGAAAAGATAGAGCTGATCATATAGCATCCACTTAGTAGGGCAGGGACTAAGGGCTGTCTGAGAGGGTATACAAGAAAGGAGAAGTTATGGGCTATCAGTTAACAAAAAACAAAGCTGAGCAGGTGTTCAGGGAACTGGCGAAAAAGTGCGATGTATTTGCTCCGAAGCTGATGGAAGGGGAAGGCTGTTTTTCTGATACGGATATTATCCGGTATGGGAAAGTGCATTCACTGGACGAGATCGTCTGGGACAAAAAATCAGATTATTCATTTAAGGAAGCACTTCTTGCAATCAATGAAACCTTGTTCTATTTTACGGAGGATCAGACCACGGTTCCGAAAGGACCCGAAAAGGATATTCTGATCTTCCTTCGTGCGTGCGATCTCCATGCCGTAAGACGTCTGGACGAGATTTATCTGAAGAACGGGTTTGAGGATTTCTATTATGCGCGGATGCGCGAGAAGGCCAAATTCATCCTCATGGGATGCAGCCAGACCTGCGAGTCCGGTTTCTGTGTGAGCATGGGAACGAACCGGGCTGAGAATTACGATGCCTACTTAAAGGTAGACGGTGATACTGTTTTGCTGGATGTGAAATGTGAATGCCTTGAAAGTATGCTGAAAGCAGATGCAGACGCTGGAAATGCAGCATGCCGGGAACATGGAGAAGGCGGTCAGGCAGACTGCGCAGGGCAAATAACTGTATGTGATGTGACGCCGGATTATGTGACAGAGAATAAGGAAAAGGTGACGCTTCCGAAACAGCTTTCCAATGAGAGCTTCGGAAAGGAGATCTGGAAAGAGTACGGTGACCGCTGTATCGGCTGCGGACGTTGCAATTTTGTCTGTCCGACCTGTACCTGTTTTACCATGCAGGATATTTTCTACAAAGACAATCCGAAGGCGGGAGAGAGACGGCGTGTCTGGGCATCCTGCCAGGTAGACGGCTATACCGACATGGCAGGCGGCATCAGTTTCCGCAAGACCCAGGGGGACAGGATGCGTTTCAAGGTGATGCATAAGATTTACGATTATGAGAAACGGTTTGGTTATCCGATGTGTGTAGGCTGCGGACGCTGTGATGACGTGTGCCCTGAATACATATCCTACTCAAATTGTATCAATCGTCTGGCAAAGGAGGAAAGCGAGTCATGAAAAACGAATATATTCCTCAGTTATCAACCATCAGAGAAGTGATTAAGCATACGGATCTGGAATATACCTTCCGCATGGAGTTTGAAGGGGAGGTAAAACCGGGACAGTTTTTTGAAGTGTCCATCCCGAAATACGGGGAGGCGCCCATCTCCGTGAGCGGAATCGGAGAAGGCACGGTAGATTTCACCATCCGGAGGGTGGGAAAGGTAACGAATGAGATTTTTGAAAATTATGTAGGCGACAAGTTTTTCATCCGCGGACCTTATGGAAACGGGTTCGATATTGAGAATTACAAAGGCAAAGAGCTGGTTGTGATCGCCGGCGGAACAGGACTTTCTCCGGTAAAAGGCGTGGTGGACTATTTTGCACAGCATACGGAGGAAGCGGTGAGCACGAAACTGATCGCAGGCTTTAAGTCGCCGAAGGATGTGCTTTTCCGGGAGGATTTCGCGTTCTGGAAGGAACATATTTCTGTGATTCAGACGGTGGATACGGCGCCGGAAGGCTATGAAGGCCCGGTGGGAATGGTTACCAAATACATTCCGGATCTGAAATTCGAGAATATCCAGAATACGGCATTTATCTGTGTAGGCCCTCCGATCATGATCAAATTTACCGTGATGGAGATTCTGAAACTGGGTGTTCCGGAAGAAAACATCTGGATTTCCCATGAGCGGAAGATGTGCTGCGGGCTGGGCAAATGCGGACACTGCAAGATCGGTTCTACTTATATCTGCCTGGACGGCCCGGTATTTAACTATGTAGACGGCAAAGAGCTGCTTGATTAGGGGGTGAAATAAGTGGGATTAGATATCAATACTAAGAAATTGAAAAAGAATGCGTTTCGTGTATCGAAAGAAAGAGGCATCGGAGCTTCCAGAATCCGTGTTCCGGGAGGATATCTGAACGCGGAAGTGCTGGGGATGGTTCAGGAGATCGCTCAGACCTATGGAAACGGCTATGTACATCTGACGACCCGGCAGGGATTCGAGATTGAGGGAATCCGGCTTGAGGATATGGATGAGATCAATAAAAAGCTGCAGCCGATCATCGAGAAGCTGGAGATCAACCAGACTGACCCGGATACCGGATATCCGGCGTCCGGAACCAGAAATATCAGCGCCTGCATCGGAAATAATGTCTGTCCGTTTGCAAATTATAATACGGCAAAGCTTGCAAAGCGGATTGAAAAAGCGGTATTTCCCAATGATCTGCACTTTAAGATCGCACTGACGGGCTGCTCCAATGACTGTGCCAAGGCGAGAATGCATGACTTCGGTATCATCGGTATGACCATGCCGCAGTATGACCCGAATCGCTGCGTAAACTGTCAGGCCTGTGTGAAAGGATGCAAGAAGCTGTCGGTGAACGCACTGCGTGTCGAGAATTACAAGATCGTAAGAGATGAAGAAAAATGTATCGGCTGTGGAGTCTGTATCACCAAATGTCCGACCCGCGCACTGACCAGAAGCAAGAAGAAATATTATAAGCTGACGATCATGGGAAGAACGGGTAAGAAGAACCCGCGTCTGGGACAGGATTTCCTGGTCTGGGCGGATGAAGAGAATATCATTAAGATTATTCTGAATACCTATAAGTTTGTGGAGCAGCACATCTCACCGGATGCTCCGGCAAGGAAAGAGCATATCGGTTACATCATTGACCGGGTAGGGTTTGAAGAATATAAGAAATGGGCACTGGACGGCGTAGAACTGATGCCGGAAACGGTCATGAAAGCATGTGTATATTGGGATGGAATACATTTTGACCAGAGTTCCCTTGGACGATAGGAGATAAGAGGCATGAAAAAAATACAATCAACCTGTAATTACTGTGCGATAGACTGTAATATTGATTTCTATGTAGAGAACAACCGGGTAGTGAAGGCTGTGCCGACGAAAGGATATCCGGTGAATGACGGGTTCTGCTGTATCAAGGGACTGTCCCTTGACAAGCAGCAGACTACGGTAAAACCGAACAGTCTCCCGAAGATCCGGCAGGAGGACGGAAGCTTTAAAGAAGTTCCCTGGGAAGAAGGATTTCAGTATGTGGCTGACAAATTAAAGGAAATTCAGGCAAAATATGGGCCGGAGAGTGTAGCGGGTATCAGTACCGGACAGCTTACCATGGAAGAGTTCGCTATTTTCGGGCATGTCATGCGGAATTATCTGAAGGCAAATGTGGACGGCAATACACGTCTTTGCATGGCGACGGCGGTAGTGGCGCACAAACAGAGCTATGGATTTGACGCGCCGGGATTTACGTTAAATGACCTGGAGTTATCCGACCGGATCATCTTTATCGGGGCAAACCCGGTGGTGGCGCATCCGATTCTCTGGGGAAGAGTGCGGAAGAATCAGGTGCCGGGCCACAAGATTATTGTGATCGATCCGAGAAAATCGGAGACTGCCATGAACGCAGACCACTGGTACGGACTGAAATGGCGCAGTGACCTGCTGCTTCTTTACACGGTTGCCAACCTCCTGATCGAGAAGGATTATCTGGATCACACTTTTATCGAGGAGCATACGGAGAAGTTCGCGGAATTCAAAGAATTTGTGAAAGGCTATACGCTTGAGAGAGGAGCAGAGGGTACCGGACTTTCTGCGGAGCAGATTCTGGAACTGGTGGAACTCATTCACAGCGGAAAGAAGGTATCCTTCTGGTGGACCATGGGCGTAAACCAGGGCTATGAGGCAGTGCGTACGGCGCAGGCGATCATCAATCTGGCGCTGATGACCGGCAATATCGGAAAGCCGGGAACCGGAGCGAACTCGATCACAGGACAGTGTAATGCCATGGGCTCCCGTTCATACAGCAATACGGCAGTGTTCTTCGGAGGCGGGGATTTCACCAATCCTGCGAGAAGAAAACGGATCGCAGAAGTGCTGCATGTAGATGAGAGCATGCTGGCGGAGAAACCGACCAAGACCTATAATCAGATCATCGAAGGAATCAATGCGGGAGAGATCAAAGGACTCTGGATTTTGTGTACGAACCCGCGTCATAGCTGGACGAACAATGAGACCTTTGCCGAAGCTGCGAAAAAGCTGGAATTATTCGTGGTGCAGGATATTTATGATACCATTGAGAGCGCCGAGGACTGCACGGTATTCTTCCCCGTTGTTCCCGGACTTAAGAAAGAGGGGACTTATATCAACCTGGAGCGCCGTCTGTCCGCGATGCGCCCGGTACTGGAGCGAGGAGAGAATGAGATTTCCGATTATGAAGCTGTTTACGGTGTAGGAAAGGCACTGGGGATGGGAGATGCCCTGAAAGGCTGGGAGACTCCGAAAGACTGCTTTAACCTGATGCGGGAATGCTCTCGCAATATGCCCTGTGATATCACCGGTGTGACCTGGGAGGCTCTTGAGAATTCTCACGGCATTCAGTGGCCCTATCCGGAAGGAAAGGAAGAGAGTAATACGGAAGAACAGAGACGGCTTTACGGGGACGGTATGTTCTTCACACCTTCCAAGAAGGCCCAGTTTATGTTTGAGGAAGTGATGGAAAATCCGCTGCCGGTGACAGAGGAATTCCCGTATGTACTGAATACGGGCCGCGGCAGTGTGGGTCAGTGGCATACCCAGAGCCGGACCAAGGAAGTAAGATTTGTGGAGGATGTTTCACTGAAAAAGGCATATCTCTATATGAATACGGAGCTTGCCGGGGAAAACGGAATTCAGGAAATGGATGAAATCAGGGTATATTCTGCAAATGGACAGAATGCGGTGTTTGCCGTAAAAGTGACCGACAACGTACAGTATGGTGAGCTGTATGCACCGATCCACTATATCGAATGTAATAAATTGACTCCGTCGCTTTATGATCCATACTCCAAGGAACCGTCCTACAAGGCGACCCCGATACGGTTTGAGAAGGTGGAACCGGAAGTGTGCGGCGCAGAGGCTGTGCAGAATGTGAGTGCGGACGGAAGCTGTCCGGCATGTCAGGAATAGGAGGGGCTTATGTATCGAATTAAAATTGACCGCAGCCGTTGTATCGGCTGTCTGACCTGCGTGACGGCGTGTGTGGTCAGCCATGAGACAGAGAGCACGGACGCGAGAAACCGTGTGGTAATAGACAGTGAGACCCGCCCGGCGCCGATTTTCTGCCGTCACTGTGAGAGGCCGGAGTGTGTGTACACCTGTATGACCGGTGCGATGAAGAAAAATCCGGAGACCGGATACGTGGAATACGACAAGGAACAGTGTGCGAGCTGCTACATGTGTATCATGTCCTGCCCGTACGGAATCCTGAAATACGACAGTATCCGCAACGTGGAGATTATGAAATGTAACATGTGCGTACATCGGACTGAGGATGGAAGTGCGAATCCGATGTGCGTAGAAAAATGTCCGATGCAGGCGATCACTCTTGAGGAGGTGCGGGAATGATGAAATATGTAGTATTAGGCTCCTCAGCAGCCGGAGTAAACGGAGTCAGAGAACTGCGGAAGCTGGATCCGGCAAGTGAGATCGTTCTGATCTCTCAGGATAAAGAAATCTATTCGCGCTGTATCCTGCATCAGTATCTGGGAGGAGAAAGAACCCTCGAGAGACTTTGTTTTGCGGAGAAAGACTTCGAGCAGGTTTACGGGATCACCTGGATGAAGGGAAGAAGCTGTGCGGGAGTAAGGCCGGAAGAAAAAGCAGTGGTACTGGAAAACGGAGATATCGTCAGCTATGATAAATTGCTGATCGCTACCGGTTCTCATACCTTTGTGCCTCCGGTGAAGAACCTGAAAGAGGCGAAAAATGTCGTCGGCTTCCGCAATATCGAGGATATGGAAGTGTTAAAGGATGCAGCGAAGAATGCGAAAAACATCATTGTCATGGGCGCCGGACTGGTGGGACTCGACTGTGCTTCCGGTTTTCTGGAGCTGGGCGTGAAGGTAACTCTGGTGGAAATGGCAGGCTGGCTTTTGTCCAAACAGTTGGATAAAAGAGCTGCGGAAAGTTACCAGGATGCATTTGCAGGCCGGGGTGTAAAACAGTATTATGGCGTGGGTATCGCGGAAGTGGTACTGGATGAGGATGCGCAGATTACAGAGGCAGTTTTGACCGACGGAACCAGACTTCCGTGTGATTTTGTGGTTGTGACGGCAGGTGTCCGCTCGAATGTGGAATTCCTGGAAGGAACCGGAATTGAGCTGAGCCGGTTTGGTTTGGTGTATGACGAGACCGGAAAGACCAGCGATGAAAATATTTACGGTGCGGGAGACGTATCCGGCACAAGCCCGATCTGGCCGGTAGCGGTAAAGGAAGGAATCGTGGCTGCAAGCAATATGGCAGGAGTGCCGCGGAAGATGACGGATTTCTTTGCCAGCAAGTCCACCATGAATTTCCTTGGAATTCCCAGCATGTCCCTGGGGGATGTGAATCTGGAAGGAGAGGATATCGAGGTGGAAGTGAGAAAGACCAAAGATTCCTACAAGAAAATTTTGCATAAAAACGGGAAGATCGTGGGAGCGGTTCTGCAGGGAGACCTGGCATACGGTGGAATCCTGCAGCAGCTCATTGCGCGGAAGATTGATGTTCGCAAGGTGAAGAAACCGATCTTTGATATTGATTACTCTGATTTCTTCCATATGAAGGAGAATTTTGAGTATTACTTTGAAGAGGAATAATTCCCGGGCAGCGCATCAGCCTGCGGGAGAAGGAAGGAGAGAATATATGGAGAGATTAGAGAGAATGCCGGTTCCGGTACTGCCGACGTTTGTGGGGGCACTTACACTGAGTAATGTATATTCGGGGCTGGGATATACCTGGGTGAGACATTTAACGATGTGGGTGGCAACGATTATTCTATTGCTTTATATCGTGAAAATTATCAAGTTCCCCGGAACCTGCAAAAAAGAGTATGAGACAGTGATCCCCTGCAGCCTGTACGCAGGTTTTACGATGGTCATGATGATTTTGGGAAGCTATTATTTCGACTATGTTCCGGCACTTGGCAAGGGAATGGTGCTGGCGGCTGTGGCGATTCACGCGGTACATATCCTGGTGTTTACTTACCGTAATGTGATCAAAAAGAGAGATGTCAATACCTTTATGCCGAGCTGGTTCGTTACATACAATGGTATCATGGTAAGCTGTGTTGTGGGCGGCCCCATGAATATCGGACATATTCTGAAATATGTATTGTATTACGGAATTGCAGTTTACTTTGTGATCCTGCCGTTTATGCTGTGGAGGCTCTTTACGGTGGAGGTGAAGCCGCCCGTATATCATACCATGGCCGTGCTTCTGGCTCCGTGTAGTCTGTGCGTGGTGAGCTATCTGAATCTGGTACAAGATCCGAATCAGATTTTATTGTTTGTCCTTTACGGTTGTGCATTGGCGTCGCTTGCATTTATCATCATTAAGCTGCCAAAGTTTTTTGCATTTTCCTTCGCGCCGGGATTTGCAGGGATGACCTTCCCGATGTGTATCGGGATCGTGGCTACCAATAAGATGACGGCGTATCTCACGGGAGCAGGAAAAGAGTCCTGGGCCGCTATGACCGCGCAGCTTTCAGGAATTCAGCTTTACCTGACCAGCATGATCGTGGGATTCGTGCTCCTGAACTTCCTGATCATGGCGCTGAAGATCGAGAGGAAATAAGAGCTGCCGTACGAAATGCAGCAAGTAGAGTAAGAAAATAGAAATGACATGCCGTTTGCAATAGAGATGGATCAGGCGGCATGGTATGAAGGAGGGTATTCCTGAAGCCGGGAGCGGCAGGCGGGAATGCCCTTTTTGCCGAAAAAAAGTGGTAAAACATATCTGCAAATGGTATACTTATAGATAATGTATGTGTAAATAGGGTAAATGGACCGGCTGAAAGAGGTGAGCATATGGCCAGAACTGTTGCGATAGGATTACAGAATTTTGAAACCATACGGATGAAGAATACTTTTTATATAGATAAAACACATTTTATCAAAGAGTGGTGGGAGAATTTTGATTTAGTGACGCTGATAGACCGTCCCAGACGTTTTGGAAAAACTCTGCTCATGAGTATGGTCGAACAATTTTTTTCGGTTGATTATGCAGGACGTGAGGAACTATTCAGGGATTTATTTATTTGGAAGGAGAAAGAATACCGGGAATTACAGGGAATGTATCCGGTAATCAGCATTTCTTTTGCAAATGTAAAAGAAACTGATTATGAAAAGACCAGGCTAAGGATCAATCAGATTTTAACAGATTTGTATAGTAAACACGATTTTTTGCTGCACAGTGGGTTGCTTAATGAAAATGAGAGAAATTACTTTTCCAGTGTGAAAGAAGATATGGACGAGGTGACTGCCACTATGGCGGTCCATAATTTGTCAAATTATCTGTCCAGGTATTACGGGAAAGGGGTTATTATTCTTCTGGATGAGTATGATACCCCTATGCAGGAGGCTTATGTGAATCACTATTGGAAAGAACTGGTGGGATTTACAAGGAGTATGTTTAATTCCACATTTAAGACGAACCCATATCTGGAAAGAGCTATCATGACGGGAATTACCCGCGTGAGTAAAGAATCCATTTTCTCGGATTTGAACAATCTGGTTGCAGTTACGACGACCTCGAATATGTATGAAGATTGTTTTGGATTTACGGAAAAAGAAGTTTTTGCGGCACTAAGGGAGTACGGGCTAGGGCACAGAGCAGAGGAAGTAAAAACCTGGTATGACGGATTTACGTTTGGCAGAGTCCGAGATATTTATAATCCCTGGTCAATTCTCAATTTTCTTAAATATGAAAAGCTGGCAACTTATTGGGCAAATACAAGCAGCAATAGCCTGATTGGAAAACTTGTGCGTGAAGGCACACGTGAGATTAAGACGGAATTTGAAGCGTTATTAAACGGGAATTCTCTGGTTACGGAGATTGATGAGCAGATTGTGTATGACCAGTTGGACTATAACGAGAATGCCATATGGAGTCTTCTTCTTGCCAGTGGTTATTTGAAAGTGAAGAGCCTGAAGGCACAGGGAAAAGGGGAAGAATGGAAAGAAATCTATGAGCTTGAGCTTACGAATCTGGAAGTGAAAATCATGTTCCGGGGTATGGTCCGAGATTGGTTTAAGCCGGCGTCTTCCGATTATAATGATTTTATTAAAGCACTGCTGATCGATGATAGAAAAGCAATGAATGTTTATATGAATCGTGTTGCAATGCAGACATTCAGCTTTTTTGACAGTGGGAACAGACCCTCGAAGCAGTCGGAGCCTGAGCGGTTTTATCATGGCTTTGTATTGGGGATGATGGTGGAATTGCGGCAAAGGTATACGGTTACTTCTAACCGGGAGAGTGGTTTTGGAAGGTATGATGTATTGCTGGAACCGGTCCGGGGTGAGGATGATGCGATCATTATTGAGTTCAAGGTATTTGATCCTGATGAGGAAAAGAATCTGGATGATACGGTACGGCGGGCCCTGCAGCAGATAGAAGAGAAGGGGTATGCGGCCGGATTGAGAGAAAAAGGCATCCCGGAGGGGCACATACGCAAATATGGGTTTGCCTTTGAAGGAAAAAAGGTATTGATCGGATAGGACATACAAAGTAAAATAATAATTTACGCAGAAATCGAATTCAATAAGTTAAGGAAAGGAAGTAAATGATGGGAGGAAGAAAAATAGGGATTCTGGCGTTCGTGCTTGTCTTGGCTTTATGCTTTTGGGGATGCGGCAGGAAGGAAGACGCCGCACAAGTCGAGAAGGAACAGAAAGAAGCCCAGGCCGAGCAGGAGCAAAAGGAGAAAGAAGAAGAGGAGAGGAAAGCAGAGGAAGCCAAAAAGCTGGAAGAAGAGAAGAAGGCCGAGGAGGCGAGAAAAGCCGAAGAAGAGGCGAAAAAAGCGGAGGAGGAAGCAAAGAATGCCCGGAATGGTTATCTGATCGCGATCGATCCGGGGCATCAGCAGTATGGGAACAGTGAACAGGAGCCGGTAGGACCGGGAGCTTCCCAGACGAAAGCCAAAGTGGCGGGCGGTACCAGCGGGACAACTACCGGGATTCCGGAGTACGAGCTTACGCTTGCAGTATCACTAAAGCTGCGGGATGAGCTGGTAAACAGAGGCTATGAGGTCCTGATGATACGTGAGACGAATGATGTGAATATTTCAAATGCCGAGCGCGCAGAGATGGCCAATAACGCCGGAGCCAGTGCCTTTATCCGGGTACATGCAAACGGGGCATCCTCGAGCAGTGCAAATGGGATGATGACGATTTGTCAGACGCAGAATAATCCGTACAATGGTGCGATATATACCCAGAGCCGCGCCCTTTCAGACTGCGTGTTAAATGCAGCGGTGGCAGCTACCGGAGCCAGATATGAGAGGGTCTGGGAGACGGATACGATGAGTGGGATCAACTGGGCACAGATTCCGACTACGATTGTGGAGATGGGCTATATGACCAATCCGCAGGAAGATCAGCTTATGGCTACCGATGAATACCGCAGTAAGATCGCGGTGGGAATCGCGGACGGAATCGATCAGTATTTTGGGTTTTAACCCGGCAAGTCAAAGCTGAACAGCGGTTTGACGAATATTTATAAGTAATTATTCATTTATAGCATTGTTGGCTTTTTCGTGTTGTGTTAAAATTAATTTGTGTTTGATATTAGGGGATATGCATTGGAATAATAGGAAGTTCCTGACAAAAGAGAGCGTTAGGGATGAGCAGGATGTAATTGACCGGCTGGAACCATTATTCCGTGAAGTGTATTATAAGGCGAAGAAAGCAAATCCAATGATTTCCAGTGATGTGAGATTGTTTATTAATGATGATGAAGCACCGAACGCATTTGCAACGGGAAGAAAGACGGTATGTGTGACAAGGGGGCTTTTAAGTATGACTGACGATCAGATCCGGGCGACTCTGGGACATGAGTTCGGTCACCTGTCTCATAAGGACACAGATAGGATTTTGGTAGTTTCCGTGGGGAATACGGTTATTACCGGAATTATGTTCCTGTTCCAGATCGGTGTGATCATCGGGGATATTATCATGCAGGTTGCGGCTGTATTTACCGGAGATGATGAAGGATTCTTTATTTCTATTATGAGTACTATTTCTAAAGTGATCACTTTAGTGCTGATTCGTGGATTTATGAAGGTATGGAGTGCGCTTGGTGTTGCGCTCTGCATGAAGACCAGCAGAGGGAACGAGTATCTGGCAGATGCATTTTCCTTTAAGCTGGGATATGGTGACGAGCTTTGTTCTATGCTTGCTTCTCTGGGCGGAGGCGAAAAACCGGTGGGACTATTTGCAAACCTTGCAAGCAGCCATCCGGCAAGTTCAGACAGGATCGCACGTCTGCAGGCAATGAAGAATACGCAGAGCATTGAAGGATAGGAGGGGAGCAGATGGGATTTGGTAAGAAGAAAAAGAAAAAAGCCGAAGAAGTAAAAAGTGCACCGAAAAAATCGGTGAAAGTAGATATGCAGCATAACCCGCTGTATCCGCCGAAGAAGGAGAGCGATATGCAGGAGCTGCTTATGGCACTGGGAACTACCGTAGTATGTGTATTGTTGGTCGTTTTGATCGTTTCAAAATTCAGTTATATGAATCAAGTAAATGCTTATGGCAGTTATGGAAACAATTACGATACAGCCCAGCAGAGTACACAGCAGGAGACTCAGACGGGAGAGGAAGAACTTCAGGAAACGGAGCCTGAGGAAGATGTACAGACTTTTGAGGAAGAGAACGGAACGCAGATGGAAGAGGAGACAGATCAGAAGGATGAGTCGGAAGAGGCAGAGGAGGATTCAGAAAAAGATCGGGACTATATCTTTGCTGACAGTGGTTCCCGATATCTTTCCAACAGTGATCTTGAAGGGCTTAGTGCAGAGGAACTGAGCCGGGCACGGAATGAAATCTATGCGCGTCATGGACGGAGATTTAAAGATGCAGGCCTTCAGAGTTATTTTGATTCAAAGTCATGGTATAACGGCACGATTGAGCCGGATCATTTCTCTGAAGGGATGCTCAATGAATACGAGAAGAAGAATGCAGAGACCATTCTTTCTTATGAAAAATCAAAAGGATATAAGTAGCGGGAAAATATACTGCTTTTGTCGAAAGAATTCGGCGGGAGGGGGATTGACGTATGGGTAATGAGAGGATGGAAGGAATTTGTCCGTCTTGCGGTAGGGCATTGAAGCCGGGAGCAAGGTTCTGTACCGGATGTGGGACACCAGTGGAAAGCGTGCCGGCTGAAGTGAGAGAAGAGCCCAAGGAAGATATAAAAGAAGATATCAAAGAAGAAATAAAAACAGGGGTAAAAGAAGAAATCGACAGAACAAAAGCGACGGAGAAGGAAAAAGTGCACGTGGCAGAGGCGAGTGCTGAAAATGAGGAAATGCCGGAGCCTGAGCTGCCGAGTGCAAAGAAGACGGTTTCTATCAATGTGTCTAAAGCGGATGGGAGTGTAAGTAATCCGTTTTTACTGAATGGGAAAAATCCATGTGAAGATATCATCCATCCCGTGTTGAAAAAACTGGAGAAAAAAAAGATTAAGTTCCGCGAGATTTTTTCTTCTCATGAAGAAGAAAATGAAGAAGAGCGGGGACGCAAAGCACAGGAAGATGCGGAGCGCCGCCGTGCAGAGGAAGAGACAGAGCGTCGGGCCCAGGAAGAGGCAGAACGTCAGGCGCGTGAAGAGGCAGAGCGTCGAGCACAAGAAGAGCGAGAACGCGAAGCGCGCGAGGAAGCAGAACGTCGAGCCCGTGAAGAGCAAGAACGCCAAGCGCGTGAAGAAGCAGAGCGTCGTGCAGAAGAAGAGGCAGAGCGTCAGGCTCGTGAAGAAGCAGAACGCCAAGCGCGTGAAGAAGCAGAGCGTCAAGCACAAGAAGAGCGCGAAGAAGCGGAACGTCAGGCGCGTGAAGAGGCAGAGCGTCAGGCCCAGGAAGAGGTCGAACGCCAGGCGCGTGAAGAGGCAGAACGTCGAGAGCGTGAAGAAGCAGAACGCCAGGCCCGTGAAGAGGCAGAACGTCGCCGTGGAGAGGAAGAGTGCCGTAAAGCGGAAGAAAAGGCGGAGCGGGAACGTCAGGCGCGTGAAGAGGCAGAGCAGCGCCGCGCAGAGGAGGGAGCAGAGCGCCGCAGAGCGGAAGAAGAGGCAAAGCGGGAACGTCAGGCGAGAGAAGAAGCAGAGCAGCGCCGTGCAGAGGAGGAAGCGGAGCGCCGCAGAGCGGAAGAAGAGGCGAAGCGGGAACGTCAGGCGAGAGAAGAAGCAGAACGCCGCCACTCGGAAGAAGAGGCGAGACGCGTGCGTGAAGCAAAAGAGGCAGAAGAAAAACTTCTGCAAATGCAGAAAGAGGCGGAAGAACTTTCTGAGCAGAAGAAACGGATAGAAGAGCAGCTTGCTATGGAAAAGCAGCGGATGGAGGAGCAGCTTGCTGCCCAAAGAAGCCAGATGGAGCAACAGCTTGCCTTGGAAAAGAGCCGAATGGAAGAAGAGCGTATCCGTAGGATGGATGTCGAAACGCAGCTTGAGCGCAGTGTGGAAGTGATGCAGAGTATCCGCGAGGAAGAGGAACGCCGGATGGCTCATCAGGAGAGGGGAAAAGAAAAAGCACCGGAAACGGCTGCAACGTCCCAGCAGAGACCGAGAAGAATTTTCCACTCAAATACCTATGCAGAGGCAGGAAAAGGTTTCCGCACCTCAAAGGTAGAAAAAATGGCAGGTTCCGGAAAAGAGAAATAGGAGGTTTATTATGGCAATAGCAGAAGTGATTAAATTTGAAGGAGATCCAAATCAGTTAGTCTGGAAGCATCCGGCAGAGGATTTCAATACACTGTCTCAGCTGATCGTTGATGAGACACATGAAGCGCTTCTTGTAATTAACGGAAATGCAGCGGATCTGTTTGGACCTGGACGTAGAACCTTAAGCACATCCAACATCCCGATACTCCGTAATATTATAGAGATCCCTACGGGCGGGGCAACGCCGTTCCCCTGCAAAGTGTTCTTTATCAATAAAGTACACCAGATGGATATGAAGTGGGGGACACAGAGCGCGATACCGCTTGAGGATCCTTTGTATGACATTTTTATGCATGTGATGCTTCATGGAAGTATCTCCATTTCGGTAGATGAATCGAGAAAATTCATGTTAAAAATGGTAGGATTCAGAGACCATTTTGATGCGAATACATTGGTATCGAAATTCAGGGGAATCATATCCTCTCATGTGAAGGATGCGATCTCCAAGATTATGATTGAAGGACAGCTCAGCTATTTTATGATCAGCTCCCATTTGCTGGAGATCAGTGATGTGGTGAAAGAGCGGCTGGATGAGATTTTTGATGAATACGGTGTAAGGATCGAATTCTTCAACATAGAAGCGATTGAAGTTCCGGATAAGGATTACGCTGAGATTTCCCAGGCGAAGAAGCTCAGATCCAGCAGGCTGATCCAGGGATATACCTGGCAGGAAGAACGCCAGATGATGATCGCAGAAAAATTTGCGGCAAATGAAGGCACGATGGGCACGATCGGAGGTGTCATCGGAGGAGCAGCAGGCGGAGTCGTTATGGGAAATACGATTTCAGAGGTGGCCAGAAATGCTCTGGGAGCGGAGCGGATTCCGAAGGAAGCGCCGCCGAAAAATGTCTCTGGTTTGCCACCGGTTATGGGGGCAAATGCAAGTGCGTCAGGCGGATTTGATGTGCAGGCAGTTTTGCATCCGCAAAAGAATGCACCAGGGACACCGGCTGAAGATGCGGCAGCAGATGATGTAAAAACACAGGAACACAAAAAATTCTGTCCGGAGTGTGGCGCGCAGGTAGATGCAGGGGCCAAATTCTGTTCTGAGTGCGGACACAAACTGGTAGCGGATCAGTGCCCTGGATGCGGTAGCCCGATTAAGCCGGGAATGAAATTCTGCCCGGAATGCGGAACAAAGTTAAGCTAGTGCAGGATTGCATTTATTGCGAAATAGGAATGAGAAGATATAAAAACGACAGATGATTTGATGAGAGAATAAGGAGGAACGTAAGATGAGTAGAATGACGGGGAAGAAAACCGGCGTGATGCTGGGACTGATCTATCTCATTGTGTTTGGTGTAGTAAACATGCTGGTATTCTTTATATTTAATGAGAAAAATAGTGTTTTCTGGGTAAGTTATGGATTTATGTGTGCGGCATTTATCGTACAGATCGTCAGTATGTTTCTTGCATTTCGGGCTTTGGAGGCAGAAGCGATATTCTTTGGAATCCCGCTGTCCTCTCTGTCCTTGTTTTATTTTTTCGCAGCGGTTTTTGCGGCAGCGGTGTTTATGTTTTTCCAGAATGCCCCACTTAAGCTGGCATTGGCATTGCAGATTATCATTCTTGCGGTATATGCGGTCGTGGCGATCCTGTCTTTGATGTCACGCGATGTTGTACAGGATGTGAATGGCCAGGTTAAGGTGAGTGTTACGGCAATCCGCAGTATGCAGGTGGATGTAGAGACGTTGATGGGATATGTAAGTGATGCGTCACTTAAAAACAGTTTAAGAAAATTAAGTGAGACCATCCGCTATTCAGATCCGATGTCTAATGATGCGGTGACTGAGATTGAAGATGAAATCATGCAGGCAATCTCCGAGCTGCGCATTTTGTGCGAAAACGGACAGAACGCGGAGGCGGCTCAGGCCTGCCGTGACACGGAGCTTCTTTTTGTACAGCGGAATAAACTGCTGAAAGCAACAAAATAAAGACGAACAGATGAGAAAAGAGGCAGATGTATGGCGGTAAGCTATAAGAGTTTGAAATGTGACTGCTGTGCAGGTGCATTGGAATACAATAAAGAGAAAAAAGTCTGGATTTGTCAGTATTGCGGAAATGAAATCCGCCGGGAAGAGGAATACGACGGGCTTTATACGATTAAAAATGTGGTACGCCAGACGATTATGGATGCGGCATATGGACGTCTGGGCGCGGCGAGAAACAATCTAGCCGAATGTGAGAAAATGGCATCACGGTATATCGGTACGGCGATTGCCAGACTTTGCGTACAGATGTTTACGCTTACGACTCCTGGTGCATGTCCGCCGGGAAACGAGAAAAGACTGATTGCCCAGCTCAAAAAAGGATACGAAGATTTCTGTGAGATGGGAGAAGGAATCACGGCTGAGGAGGAGGGGCTTTATGAGTCCTTTGAAAACAGCGCCGATGTATTCGGGACTTTAGTGCTGGTATTTGATTCTCTGGGAGATACCGTGCATCGGGATTTTGCCGAGAATCTGATGCGGGTGGAGGAGATTTATTCCATTTCGGTGAATGACAGCCTCCTGCGCTATGCTATGAAAAACGGAAAAAAGGATTTGACAGATCGGATTTTGCAAAATACGGATAATCTTACCTGCAAAACTGCATTGACAGCGGTACTTTCCGGTTATCCCGACGGGGAGGAGAAAAGAGCACATATTCAAAGAATCATACCACATGCACATCTGGTGCCGGATGACAGGAAAATGATTGAAGCCTATATCAAAGAAACAAAGGATGCGCCGGAAACCCGGATTTGCGTATATCGCGAAGGGGTGCAGCAAAAGGCAGCGCCTTCTATTGAATATGTTACGGAATATCTTTTGGAGACATCGGGAAATCATGAAGAAGCGGTAAGAGAATTGATTTCTCTGATTTGCGAATCGAAGCTGCAGGATGTACAGCTCTATTATCTGATCGAAAGGATTTTCCGGATTCATGCAGGTGGTATGGCGCTGATCGAGCTTCAGGAGATGGAAAAGAGCGGTATTTATCTGGCAGTTTCGGTTAAGGATGTAAGTGCGATGTTAAATAGAGGCGACTTGACAAGTGAGGAGAAAACGGCTCTGCTTGAACAGGCTCATCACCGGAAGCTGGATGCACGGGCAAATGACAGCATTCTGTCCGAATATCTGAATCGGAACAGCGACAGCGCCGAAGTAAGAATTCCGGTTATCGAAAAACTGATCGGCTATGTGGATACGATTTCTACGGCGTCATTCACACAATATGTATTAAAGTGCAGTACGGATGGAGAGAAGAAAGAAGAGATTCTTCAGATGCTGCTGTCATTAAATTTGAATCTCAGTTTTTTTGGAGATCTGCTTAAGGACTATATGAAGAGCAATGCGGATTCTCCGGAGATCAGAAGCCGGATCATCACGTTGCTTTCGGACAAAGGGTTTAAAGTGGACGGGCAGGCGCTGGCCGAGATGGCGATTTCGGCGGATGAGAAGAACCTGGAAGAGACGGCGGCGTTTATCAGCAAAATGATCTCAAGCGGTGTCAGACTGCGAAATGATGCTCTTAGCATGTATCTGGAAAAGGCAAAAGAGCATCGCTACCATTCCCAGATCATACGCCTTCTGCATCAGCCTTCCGGAATTTTGAGCGCCGAAGCGCTGAATAATTATGTGCTTTATTGCCGGGATGATGGTTCGGTAAAGGTGCAGAACGCTCTGGTATTTTCCGAACAGTGCGGACAGGTTTTCGGAAGCGCAGCCTGTAAGGTCCGCCATTTGGGAAAGGAAATCCAGTGTAATCTGCTGCAGGGCTATGTGCTGACGGCAGAAGATTCCCCTGAGGCTGCGGGGGCGCTTGTAAATGCCATGAAAAATGCGAAAAGCAAGCTGAATCTGCCGATATCGGTGGATGGCATTCAAATGAAATTTAAGAAATATATTGTAGATCACCGCCAGGAGCTGAGTGAGCTTACTGAACAGCTTTGTACGGAAAATAAAGTATTTACGTTATTATTTTAGCTGCCGGCGTATTTAAGTGACAGCCGGATGGATGTGGTCTGCCGGGCATATGGGAAGAGAAGGATATGTACACTTTAAGTCCGGCCGGAATCATCTATGGATATTGCGGGGCAAGGATTTGGCACCGGTATCATAAAAAGAGAGAGAAAAGGAGGGGGATGACACATGACGCAGGAAGAGTATGATCAGCAGCAACAGGAGATTGAGCAGCTGATTAATCAGATCAATGCTCTGATCGCAGAAAATAATATGCTTGCTCAGGAGATTGAAAACGCCTTGAACAATATTCAGGTTCTGAGAAATAACATCAGTGTCCTCCACAGGGATGTGGAACCTGCCATGAGCGGCCTGTCGGGAGAGATGGGGATCAATGCAGACAAGGCAAAAATGGTGAGTGATGCGCTGAGTGAGCTTACCGAGCAGTATTTTACATTTAAAACACTGTCCTCGGCGTCAAAGAACCTGTCGCAGTATACAGACGAATATTATACCAGATTTTCCTATTATCACATGCTGAGGAGAATCACACTGGGGTATATCATTGGTCTGGACAGCAATTTTGTTTCTGATGAAAATATGAGAAAGACTGTGGAAAAGGCATATCTTCAGAACACGGAATATTGGCTGGCCTATGCTACAAGTGCGGTGATGCTGTGGGCATCCGATGAAAAGGAGGCAGCAAAAAGAGCTCTGGATAAAGCGCTCTTTATGAACCAGGGAAAAGCGGCACTGTTCTTTATGCTGATAAATCTCCGGTTTGACAGAGTAGGAGTGGCTCAGGATTGGTTCGTGTATTATATGGAAAGAATTGATGCGTCCAATCTGGGAGAGGAGTGGAAGTATCTGCTTCAGGCATATCTCGGCGGTGCGTTTGGAGAAGATGAAAAATTCCAGATGGCAGTTGCAGAGAAGCTGAAAACGATGCTCGCAAGGGCAGAGGCAACGACGGTGGATCTGGGTAAGAAATTCAGTGACCGGGCTTACCGGTTTGCAGATACCTATCTGCATCAGACGACACAGGCGTTTGCGCATTTGAAACAATGCTGTCCGTCTTATCAGGAGATGACGCAGCTTCTTTCCGATGCCGAGAAAAATGAAGTGATCGCGGCGTTTTATGATAAGCTCTCGCAGGAGACAGAAGAGATCGGAAACGATATCAGCCAGAGGATTGAAAATGTGCTGTACTCATTGATCAGCAGCTATGACGATGCCGAGCTGGAGGTCGTAAAGAAGATGAAGTATAATGAGGCAGTTCTCTCCGCCCAGGGCAATGTGACAAAAGCGCAGGAGAAATATGATCAGGAGTTTGGTGAGGCGAGCAAGAAAAACTTCGGAGATCTGCTGGTGGATTGGGCGTTTGCGGAAGACAGTAATCTTACACCGCTGACGATACGAAAGTTCTCCATATCCTTTATGAAAGACTGGATTCTGAAAGGGTATGCGAAGTATGTCGAGGATTATCGGAAGCAGGAAAAACAGGCGTATGCGTTTCAGATTGATGAAGGCTGTCAGGTGACCTGCACAGAGCATGACTTTGAGCAGGGAAAGAACCAGGTAGAATCCTATTATGACAAGAATAAATGGAAGCATATTTTATCAGATAAGTTTACGCTTCTTTACATACTGCTGACAGTCTGCGGACTTTTGACCCTGGTGATCATGGCGTTCCATTTCTCTAAAGTGGCACTGACCATCGGAATTCTTCTGGTGATCGTAGGAGCATTCCTGCTGTGGAGAAGGATTGCGGAGCTGGGAGAGGCTTTAAAAGAGAAAAAGAGGCTGGGAGTGCAGAGACTTCGGCATTGCCTGACGGAGCTTTCCGAATGGCGCAGCCTGTTTCATGAGGCAGATGAGAAGCTTGCGGATTTAGAGGCAGCACTTCGCGGGTTTGACAGGGAATTTGAGTAAAGGGGGCAAGGAAGATGTCGAATGTATCAGGAGCAATTTCCGAATTAAATCAGACGATCAACACATTTGAAACGAAAGTAGATGTCCATGTGCAGAGTATCCACAAATCAAGTATCAACGTGGATGAAGCGACGGAGCGTATTTATCAGAAGATTCTTAAGTTCCGCGAGGACATGGAACATGGGGAGCAGAAACAGCTTGCCCATGAGAATATTATCCGGATTGATCAGATTATCAAAGAGCAGTTCAGCAATTATGAGACGATCCGCCGTACTGTGATGGGCGTTGTAAGAGATTTTGATATTAATCTTGTACGAAACAGCACCATCCAGGAGCTGTCGGAAGAACTGTGGATCACCAGTTCCCGGTATTGGCTGTCTTATGCGCTGATCGCGATTACCGCATGGGTGAATAACTACCCGGATGTTGCAAAAAATGCGCTGGGTGAGAGTGGAAGAAAGGATGCGATCAAAACGACGTTGTTCTTCTGCCTTTTGAATCTGCGGTTTAACAGAATGGATGCGGCAAAGAAATGGTTTTATGAGTATTTTAAGACGCTGGATCCGACTATGCTGCAGCAGGAGACGGCCGTGATGCTTCAGGCATTTTTAAACGGGATTTTCGGGAAGGACAAAGAACTGGAGCATGAGGTGATCCAGGTGATCGATCAGTGGATCTCGATCATCAATGAGGACGCAGAGATCTGTGAGGAACTGGTCAGTGCGTATGAAACCTATATCGGCAATTTGAATCCACAGGTGAAATTCGATTATGTGTCGATCCTGCAGTATTGTGTCAATGCGCAGGAACTTACACAGGCCTATCGCGATGTTTCCAAATATCAAGTCCTCCTGGAGGTGCTAAAAGGTCTGGATGTGGAGGCAGGTCCGCAGAATGACGCCAATTATGCAGAGCGTGTGGACGCAGTGCTGATGAATCTGATCTCAAACTATGACGCGGAAGAGCTGGATCTTCGGAATCAGCAGGAATATTTTAATATGGTGGTCCGCAATGAGGGTGAGGTTGAAAAAGCAGAGGCACAGTATGAGGCGCAGATGGCGCTGCAGAATGAGCATTTCAATATCGGAAAGCAGATGATCAAATGGGCGATCTATGACGACGATGACACGACGAATGTGTATGTGAGAAAATTTGGTTTCCAGAATACCAAGCCCTGGTTTAAGAATGCGCTGGACAGATGGGCGATGAAGGTGCAGCAGGAATTTCCGATTGAATATTCTCTTAGCATTGATACCTGGACGGGCACAAGTAATGGGGAAGACCAGGCGGAGCTGACCGAGAATATGAAGAATTACTATGAGACGAATAAATTTCACAATATGTTTGTAAATACCATCAATATTGCGGCGCTTTTGGTACTGATCGTAGCGGCCGGACTTTCCTTTGTGACTTTGTATGCATTGGTGGCGGTTGTGGCGGCTGCGGCAGTGCTGGGATTTCGATGTGTGAAGGCGATGAAAGAGTATCCGAAGCGGGTAAATGCAGCGCTTGGGGCTCTCGCGCAAACGATGGCGGAAATCACGGATTTCAGGGAATATTTCGAGGAAAACAGCAGGAAGAAGGATGAGGTACTCTCTTCTGCGGAATTTATTTAGGACTTAAGGATAAAGGAGAAAAATCATGACAAATGAGAATGTAAGTAACGAAGCAGCAATGGATTTTGAGACCATGATGGAACAGAGAATTCAGTCTAATTTTGCGTCCGGTGAGGGAAAGGCAGATGTATCAAATGACAGGCTTCGGGAGATGAACAAAAAGCTTCCGTCCTGGAGTCTGGAGCCGCCGTACAGTTTCCTGAAATAGAGCTTCAGGTGGTATAAATGATACCGGGAACATATCAGGAATGGATGGACTGCCTGAAAAGGTTTCAGACACAACCGGTCTATCCGGAAGACGTCCTGTGCCTGCAGCAGGGCCGGATTGAGGCCGGAGCCTACCTGGCAGACAGATTTCAAATGCGGGTCGCGGAGACTGTGGACATCATGCTGAGACGAAGCGTGAAGCGGTTTAACCGCCTCCTGAAGGAGGCCATGGAAGCCGGGGAGATTGACAGTATACAGTTTCTGTGTATCCGGCTTGGCCGGGAGATGGAGCGGTGCTATTTCTATCGTTATATCCGGTTTCTTGAACAAAGCTTTGTGGACAGGCTTGACCGGGAACTTAGCGGGCAGATTCATTTATTCTGGGAACGGGAGACAAAAGAAATCCGGCGGCTTTGCGAGGAGAATGAGAATCCTGAGGTGGAAGATGTGTATTATTTTCTGAGAAGGATGCAGAAAAGTATAGGAAAATAGGGAGATTCCAAGGAAAGGATGCAATACCGCAAAAGCAATGGGAAATTACATAGAAACAAAAAAAGAAATTAAAAATTATATATTTGCCAGAATTCCTTTGATTATTCTGGATACCCAGGAGCGTGAGCGGGCTGAGCGTCTTCTTTGTGAGGCAGGGCAGGAGATGAAAATAGAGATCGCCTGCTATACGGATGCGCGGCAGGTCTGCCATCTGGGAAGTAATGTGACAAAAGACGTGGATTCGGATCCACTGCCTTTTGTGGCAGACCAGTTTCGCAGGAAGCGCGGCGTGACGTTTGTGCTGGGGGATGTCCGGAGAATCAGCGAGGAGAGTCTTTACGGCAGAGAGATCGTGAATCTGCTCTATCTTGCCATGGAGCAGGCATGTACGCTTATCATTATTACAGCAGATACCGTGTGGCAGCGGATTGCCGGATTTGGACTTAAGACTTCTTTGGATCTGCCGGATGCGAAAGAGCGGCGGGAGCAGATCGAACGGTTCCAAAGGCGGTTTGGAGGACGTTTTACTATTGAGTGGGAAGAGGATGAAATCCTTCGGGCATCGGCGTTATTAAGAGGTTTTACGGAACTCCAGATTGAGAATATCCTGTCCTCGGTGCTGGTGGAGTATGGAGGCTTGGGAAAAGCGCAGCTTTACGAGCTTACGCGGCTAAAAAGCAGAATGTATGCGGCGGTTCCGTGTATTCAGGAGGTGAAAGTCAGCGAGAAACTGGCAGTGTCCGGCCTGGAACGGTTAAAGGATTGGTTGCGCGAAAAAAGACGCCTCTTTTTTGTACCGGATGAGGTGCTTCGTGAGTATGATCTGACAGCCCCGAAGGGCATTCTGCTGGCAGGCGTCCCGGGATGTGGAAAGTCCTATTCAGCAAAGATGACGGCACGGGAGTGGGAGCTGCCGCTTTTTCGGTTTGACATTGGAAGCGTGTATGATAAATGGGTAGGAGAGAGTGAACGCAGAATGCGGGAGGCTCTTCGGTTTATAGACAATGTGGCGCCCTGCGTGGTATGGATCGATGAGATTGAAAAGGCGCTCTCCGTATCGGATTCCGGTAATGACACGGGAAAACGGGTGCTGGGACAGTTTTTATTCTGGCTTCAGGAGTCAGAGAGCCGGGTGTTTTTGGTGGCTACGGCAAATGATATTGAAAAACTGCCGCCGGAACTGTTTCGGAAGGGCCGTTTTTCGGAAATGTTTTTTGTGGACCTTCCAAAAGAGAATGAGCGAAGACAGGCAATCTGCCAATACATGGCCCGATGCCTGAAATATAGTTTTTCTTCGGAATTCATAGAGGAACTGGTACAGATTACGGAAGGATTTTCCTTTGCGGATATTGAGTATGTGATAAAAGAAGCGGCGCAGAAAGCATTGCTTTACGGAGCAGGTGGAATCGGCGAACCAGAGATTCGCGGGCTGTTCCAAAAAGTAGTCCCCTTTGCGAAGACGAACCCCGAAGCCGTCGGACGTCTGCGGAAATGGGGATGTGAGCGAGCTATAGCCGCATCAATAGAAAAGAATGAGGGAGGAGAAGGTCATGAGTGATATTAGTTCCCTGCGGGCCGAGCTTAGCAGGCAGGAGAGGATCAACAGTGAACTGAAAAGCCAGTTATATGAATTGGCAAGCGGGATCAGCAGTGCAGACAATGAGTTGACCGGATTTCGTAATCATGTCACCGGAACTTTGGCGGACAGTACGCAGAAAATGGTGAACTCACATGAGCGGATCATTCAGGCGTACGAGGTTCAGGGCGAGATTGACAAGCTGTATGTCCGGTTTAAGAACATGGAACTGGCCAACAAGAAGATTCGGGAATGTAACAATAAGAAATACTATGACTTTGGAAACTATCGTACTGTGCGTAAGTTAGTTCAGGGAATCATGGACAATATGAACGTACAGATGGTATCGGATCAGATTATTTATAAATCGGTGGAGAAACAGCATCTTCAGACACCGGATTACTGGCTGACCTGTGTTCTGATCAGCGTGATGGCATGGAAGAACCATGACAAGGCACTTGCGGATCGGGCGATGGCGAGAGCCATTGAACTGGACAAGAAAAATTGTGCGATCTTTTATATGTTGTTCAATATCCGTGTCGGAAGAGAGGATGCGGCGTTGAAATGGTTTTCCGTTTATCAGGAGTGTGATCTGAAGGGAAGCGATGAACGTACATTTTTAATGCTGTTTTCCCTTCTCAGCAAAACGATCGATGATCAGGTAGATGATCACACTAAGTATGAGATTTATGGATTTATTAATCGGGTGATCGCATTAAACGCGCAGGCAGAAGGGTTCAGCGAGGAGCAGATCGTAGAGCAGATTCAGGGATATCTGACTGCGATGCGGCAGGGAGATGTGATGCAGCTGAACCTGTTGAAGAAATGCTGCGATGACTATGGGCGTATTGCGGAGATGGTAAGTCTTGCCCAGAATAATATTCAGATTCTGCAATTCCTTCTGGATGTGGGAAATGTAAGTGAGCTGGAGAGAAATGAATATCTGAGTAAGTTTATCGATGAAGAGATAGAAAAACCAAACCGTGTGGAGCGGGAGGTTTATGAAGAAATCGAGTATAACGAGATGGTGATCCGCTGCGACGGCGACGTGGACAGAGCGAAAGAACTGTATGCTGCGGAGCAGGAGCGCCGGGCGAAGGAACTGAATCTGATCAAAGAGATGGTGCAGTGGGTGTACGCGCCGGGGAATGCGGAGGTAAACGGTCAGGTGCGCAAAAACATGTTTACTCTGACCGGAGCACTCCAGAAAAAAGCGGTGGAAAAATATGCAGATGATTACCGCCGGATGGAAGTGCATCAGCATCCGGTAACCTTAGGCGAATATCGCACGACAGCAGATTTTACGAATCAGACGGCAGAGCATACGAAGATTGAGAGCTTCTATCAGGCGCAGAAGGAGGAGCGTTTGTCAGCGATTAAGAGTTGGCCGGCATATGTGGCATTTGCGCTTGCAGCGGCAGCAGCAGGGGGAGCGCTGTATCTGAGTATGATGATGCTCTTTGCGGGAACGGCAATCGGCGTTGCCACGGGGATTTATCTTCTGATCTCAGGAGCAAATCAGAAGAAGCAGATTGAGAAGGATTGCCAGCTGAATATTAATGGAAAAACAGAATTGATAGACAAACTGTTCGCAGAATATGAAAAGATGCGGCAGATTTATGCCGAGTATGACGCATATCAGGAGCGAATCAGCGAGGAACTGGAAAAGTTTTAGAATCGCGGCCGGAGCATTTTAGATGAGTGCGGTAGATAACATATACTGCCGGCGGGTGCTCCGGCCCGGATTTTTTGGGAAAGCGAGATAGGGAACTTGATAAAATCGAGAGAATATGAGGTGAGAGGACATGGGAGATCATATATGTATGCGCTGCGGGAAACCTTGCGGACCGGGCGAAACGATGTGTGAAGAGTGCAAGGCATGGTTTACACAGCAGACGGCGGGGGATGCAAGGCAGAAGAGTTTTAAGAAGGTTCGGATGCCGGGACGCGGCCGGGACAAAGAAGAACAGACGACGAAAAAGCCCATATCTGATGCCGCAGCTTCTGAACAGAAGGTACCGGAAACGGCAGGAAGCGCAGACAACGATGCGGGCGGCCAGCAGTTCTGCCCGAAATGTGGGAAGAAGCTGCCGGCTTCGGCAAAATTCTGTACGGGATGTGGAAATTCCCTTGACAGGATGGCACGGTCGTCAGGAAATGTACAAGGAACAGAGAATTCGGATACTGCATCAGACGAAGGCACACAGATTACCGGGAATCAAAATGGTTCTGATACGGGTGCGGCAGCCGGTTCGGGCATAAAGAAGATCATAATTGCAGCAGTGGCGCTCGTTTTGGTCGTAGCGCTCATTTTTGGTGTCAAGATGATTCTGGGAAGTAAGAGTGGAACGAAAGGAACCCAGAATGCATCCTCTTCTGAAGGCTCAAATGGCAATGGAATCGGCAAGGTAGTCGAGGAGGAGAGCGAGGAAGAAAAAGCAGCGAAAGAGCAGGCGGAAAAAGAGAAGGCGGAGAAAGAACAGCGAGAAAAAGAAGAAGCGGAAAGAGCCAGAAAAGAGCAGGAGGCAAAGGAGCAGGCCGAGCGGGAAGCCAAGGAAAAGGCGGAAAGAGAGCTGGCGATCCATAATTATGAGATTGTGATTTCGGATTGCACCTGGCAGCAGGCTTATGATGACTGCAAAAACCGGGGCGGATATCTGGTGCGTATTAATTCGGCTGATGAGTACCGTCATATTGTAGGGATGCTGCAGAATTACAGTAAGATTCATTTTTATTTAGGCGGCAGGCGGAATGCCGATGGGCAAGAGTATTATTGGGTAGATAATGATGGAGCCTATATGGAAGAGTGCCTGAATCCGGCAAATTCCTGGACCAGTGAATTCTGGTTCCGAAACGAACCAAGCTATGTGGATGCGGGTTCCGGTGCGCAGGGGCGCGATGTAGAAGAAGCATACATGAATCTGTTCTGTGTGTCTGGTACTTGGTATCTGAACGATTCCTCCGGAAATCTGGCAGGGGACTATCCAAGCCTGCTGGCGGGAAAAGTAGGATATATTGTAGAGTACGAGTAAACGGCTAAAAATCAGAAAAGGATGGCTGCGGTCATCCTTTTTTAGTAGGGGAGAAGGAAGATGAGAAAGCAAAAAAAGAAGAATGTATGGTATGTGTGTCTGATTATAGTTTTTGCTGCAGTCGTAATGGGAGTTTGTGTAGGACGCATGTATTTGATGAATGAACCTAAAATGGACGAAGCGGCAGGAGGGCAGGAAGAAGAGAAGATGACAGATAAGAAACCGGAAAAGGAGGAGCAGGTCCCGCAAAAAACAGAGGAAGAACTGCTGAGGGAAACGGTGGATGCACTGACGCTGGAGGAAAAGGCCGCTCAGTTATTCATGGTAACCCCGGAACAGCTCACCGGCGTGGGAGTAGTGGTTGCCGCGGGAGATGCGACCCGGCAGGCTGTCGAAGCATATCCGGTAGGGGGAGTTATTTATTTTAGGCAGAATTTAGAATCACCGGAGCAGGTCAAGAAAATGCTGGCGAATATGCAGACTTATTCCATGGAACGAATCGGCGTTCCCATGTTGCTTTCTATTGATGAGGAGGGCGGCCAGGTGACACGAATCAGCGGTACGGCCGGATTTGATGTTCCGGAATTTCCGTATATGAGTGAGCTGGGGGCAAACGGCGCTTCCCAAAAGGTAAGGGAAGCAGGAGAACAGATTGGAAGTTACCTAAAGGAATATGGGTTTAATATGGATTGTGCGCCGGATGCGGATGTTCTTATCAATCCAGAGAATCAGGTGGTGAAGTATCGGTCTTTTGGATCAGATGCTGCAGTGGTCTCCCAGATGGCCCTTGCCCAGTTCGAGGGCCTAAAGAGCCAGGGAATCGTCGGAATCTATAAACATTTTCCGGGACACGGTGGTACGACGGCAGATACACATGAAGGGTATGGCTATATTGAGACAAGCCTGGAAGAGCTGCGTACGAGGGAGCTCGTGCCCTTTCAGGCAGGAATCGACGCAGGGGCACAGGTGATCATGGCAGGTCATATTTCCTGCCCGAACATTACGGGAGATACCAGGCCGGCGACGCTTTCTTCGATCCTGCTTCAGGACATTCTCCGCGAGGAGATGGGATTTGAAGGAATGATTATTACGGATGCCATGAATATGGGAGCGATCACGCAGCAGTATTCCCCCGATCAGGCTGCGGTGGAAGCCATGAAAGCGGGAGTGGATATGATATTGATGCCGGAAGATTTCCATGCGGCATACCAAGGCATTCTGGATGCGGTGCAAAGCGGAGAGCTAACAGAGGATAGGATTGAGGAATCCGTATGCCGGATCTGGAAAGTAAAAAAAGGGTTGCAAGAGTAGCAGACTCTATGCTAAGATGAATCTAGTGGATTTGTAAATTGAATAGTAAGTTGTTCTTTGAGCGAAGGCATCTAAGTTTCCGGCGCACCGGAGATAGGATGTCGAGCCGGGATGGGTAAAGAGAGTGAGAGTTTATCCGTCCCCGGGGTCCGGATGGAAACGTCCCGGCCTTCCCATCCTGCACAGCGGACGAAAGAGGTCTTTTGGAGCTGTGATTTATGCAGGACAAAGTATCGTGAGTTTACAATGTACTTTGATTGAAAAAAAGAACACAAAGTTACCGATATACCCGGATGATATCTGCATATTATAGCCGGGCTTATGTGCATACCCCAAGAAAGATGAGCGGATCTTTATCTTGAAATAGCAGGTGTGCCAAAAGAAGAGCCTGGCAGATGGATATTCCGGCAGTTATTTTTGTATTCAAAAACAGTAGGGAGACTTTGTGTCTTTCTACTTTTTTTTATTGCCGGGCATATCTGAGTGACAGTTAGGCAAACGGCCATTTTGGCTGCCAGGCAGATATCAGAAAATTGGTAAAATATGGAGTAAGTGTATGAAGATGGACGGATTGATTCTGGCAGGCGGCAAGAGCACCAGAATGGGAGGAAAGCATAAAGGAGATCTGCTGTATCACAACGCCACATTTACAGAAAGAATTGTAAAAGAGTTTTTAAAAGGCGCAGAGCATATCTGGCTTTCCTATGGAAAGATATTGGGGAAGAATTATGAAGGTTGTACGGTGATTACAGATATATATCCTGACTGCGGGCCGATAGGGGGAATTTATACTGGATTGGAAGTGAGCCAAAGCGATGCACTCATGGTGGCTGCCTGTGATATGCCTCTTATGAAGCTTGAATTATTTCAATACCTGGAAGAGAAGCTTGCGAACGCGGAACAGCATTCAGAAATTCGATATGCGGCGGTTATTCCGATTGCTGACGGACGAGTTCACCCGTTGGCGGCCATCTACCGGATAGATATGAAAGAGATTCTAAAGAAGCAGATTCTGGAAGAAAATTACCGGATTCGGGATGCATTGAAAAGGCAGGATGTGTTGTATGTCGATCTGTCCCGGGAAAAAAAGTATTGTGACATGCTGCGGAACGTGAATACAGTGGAAGAGTATGAGCAACTGATGGTTTAATGGGGTTGAAAAGGAGAAATAAGAATATGGATAAACTGACACTGGATAAAGCAATGGAAATTTTGTTAAACCAAGTCCATAAAATCAAGGAGGCAGAGGAAATCTCTCTATGGGATGCCGTGGGCAGAATTCTTGCCGAAGATGTGTTGGCAGAGAGGAATCAGCCGCCGTTTCCCAGATCGCCGCTGGATGGATATGCAGTAAGGAGCGGGGATCTTAAGGGAGCATCCAAAGAGCACCCGGCTGTTCTTACAGTCATCGATGAGGTGATGGCGGGACATGTGTCGAAGAAGCAGGTGGAAGAGGGGATGGCCGTACGCATTATGACAGGCGCGCCGATTCCGGTCGGAGCAGACTGCATCGTAGGGCAGGAAGATACCGATTATGGGGAAGAGACGGTGGAAGTGTACGAGGAGCTTTGCGCCTGGCAGAATTATTGTATGGAAGGCGAGGACTATAAGAAGGGGACGAGATTACTTTCCTCTGAAACATTGCTTGGAGCCGCCGAAGTCGGAACCATCGCCAGTCTGGGAAAAGAGACGGTCAGAGTATACAGAAATCCGCAAGTGGCACTGATCACGACGGGAGATGAGATCGTACTTCCGGGAGAAGTACTTGGAGAGGGGAAGATATATGATTCCAACTTATATACGTTGGGATCGAGGCTGACGAACTGGCGGATTCCTCTTACCACCCGCGAGCGCGCCGGGGACGATGCAGAATTTGTGGCAGAGCGCGTGAAAAAGGCGGCAGAGCATGCGGATCTTATCGTAACCACGGGAGGCGTGTCCGTGGGAAAGAAAGATATCATGCATGATGTTCTTCATATTCTTGGGTGCGAAAGATTATTCTGGGGGATTGCGATCAAGCCCGGAATGCCGACTCTGTGTGCGTCTTATCAGGGAAAACTACTGATCTGCCTTTCGGGAAATCCTTATGGGGCGGCAGTAAATCTGGAACTTCTGGTACGCCCTCTTCTGGCAAAGATGTCGGGCAGGAAAGATCTGGAGCTAAAGAGAGTGCAGGCAGCGGCAAAGAGCAGTTTCCCCAAAAAGAGTTTTGTGACCAGATATATCCGCGCTTACCATGAAGACGGCAGGGTGTGGATGGTAGACGGACATGCAAATAGTTCGGGAATCTTAAGCTCCATGTGCGGATGTAACTGTCTGGTGGAAATTCCGGCCGGAACCGAGAGCGTGAAGGAAGGGGAGACGGTATGTATCATACAGCTGTAAGTGGTGCAAAAGGCTGCAAAAGTGAAACGGATCATTTTCAAAACCGCACGGATCTGGGAGAAGATGCCGGACATAGAGCGTCAGAAGTAAGGTGTGAAGACAGGCAGAGGGTGATCGCAGTCTGCGGCGTTAAAAATTCCGGAAAAACCACACTCCTTGAAAAAATGGTCCGGGAACTGACGAAAAAAGGGGTGAAAACTGCGGTTGTGAAGCATGACGGGCATGATTTTACATGCGATGTCCCGGATACGGACAGTTACCGGATGTGGCAGGCAGGAGCCTATGGCACGGCGGTATACTCCGGAAAGAGGATGTTTGTACATAAAGAGATTGCAGGGGTGGATGAAACTGAATTAATCCGGCAGTTTCCGGAGGCAGACATTATTTTTCTGGAAGGGCTTAAGGACAGTAGTTATCCTAAGATTGAAGTGGTCAGAAAAGAGATTTCCCGGCATCCGGTTTCCAATCCGGCAGGCAGATTTCTGATCGTGACGGATTGCAGGGAGGAAGAGATCCGGTGCGCGGAAAAGCGGGAAGAAGTATCGATTGTTGGCTTAAACGATGTGGATGAGATTCTGGCTAAAGTAATGGAAATCGCGGGTATTTTGGCAAGAATGTGATGAAAGCAGATTTCTATATCGTAAAATCAGGAAGCATTCAGAGAATAGAGAAAGCATACGCTTATTTATTATGGAGAGATGGGAAAGTATCAAGGAGGAATAGAAAATGAAACTAGTAAAGACAGAGGATGCTGTGGGACAGGTTCTGTGCCACGATATCACGCAGATCATCCGGGGAGTGACGAAGGATGCGGTTTTTCGTAAAGGCCATGTGATCACCGAGGAGGACATCCCCGTACTGCTCAGTGTGGGAAAAGAAAACATCTATATCTGGGAAAATGATGAGAATATGCTGCATGAAAATGAAGCTGCGGACGTGTTATACGAGATATGCAAAGGGGAGCATATGCACGGCTCTCCGGTAAAAGAAGGGAAAATCGAACTGATCGCCGATATAGACGGCGTTTTGAAGATTGACAGAGAAAAGCTGCGTGCCATCAACAGTATGGGCCAGATGATGATCGCTTCCAGGCATGGGAATTTCCCGGTCAAAGCGGGAGATAAGATCGCAGGCACCAGAATCATTCCGCTTGTGATCGAGAAGGAGAAAATGGAGGAAGCAAGAAAGCGAGGCGGGGATGCCCCGATCTTTACCATCCAGCCGTATAGGTACCGCACTGCGGGAGTAGTGACCACAGGCAGTGAAGTGCTAAAGAACCGGATCCAGGATACATTTACCCCGGTGATCGAGGAGAAACTTGCAGAGTACGGCGTGAAGATGACCGCGCATGTCTGTCCGGGAGATGACAATGAGAAGATTACGAAGACAATCCGGGAGATGATTGATTCGGGTGTGGATATGGTGATCTGTACCGGAGGAATGAGTGTGGATCCCGACGATAAGACACCGCTTGCCATCCGCAACACAGGCGCCGAAATCGTGACATACGGTGCGCCGGTGCTTCCGGGAGCGATGTTCATGTTGGCATACTATGAAGGAAAGGTGCCGGTTATGGGGCTTCCGGGGTGCGTCATGTACGCAAAAAGAACGATATTTGACTTAGTACTGCCGCGGATCCTGACGGGAGAAAAGCTGTCGGGGGAGGATTTTTGGAAGATGGGAGAGGGCGGGCTTTGCCTGTCATGTCCGGTCTGCACATTCCCGAACTGTGGATTTGGGAAAACGATGTAGAAAGATAGGAAAACAGTTGGTGTGTGGAGAGGAAAATGAAGGATAATTACGGAAGAACAATCGATTATATGCGGGTTTCCATTACGGACCGGTGCAATCTGCGGTGCAAATATTGTATGCCGGACGGAATTGAATGGATTCCCATGGAAGAGATTCTGACGCTGGAGGAAATCGTGGAAGTCTGCCGGCAGGCTGCGAAGCTGGGGATTCGTAAGATCAAGGTGACCGGTGGAGAACCGCTGGTAAGGCTGGGGTGCCCGGATTTGATCAAAATGCTGAAAGAAGTGCCGGGGATTGAGCAGGTGACGCTTACGACGAATGGGGTTCTTTTGCCAAAGTATGCAAAAGAATTAGCAAGAAACGGTCTGAACGCAGTGAATGTCAGTATGGACACACTGAATGAAGAGAAGTACGCACAGATTACCGGACGAATGGCTCTGAAGGAAGTCTTAAGAGGAATTGAAGTGATGGAAAGTCTGGGGATTCCGGTCAAAATCAATGCAGTTCCTCAGCAGATAATAGTCGGGGGAAAACAAGAAGGAGTTTCAGAGGAGCAAAAGCAGGAGTGGTTTCAGCTTGTGGAGCTGGCGAGGGACCGCAGCCTGGATGTCCGTTTTATTGAGATGATGCCCTTGGGACATGGAAAGGAGTTTCAGCCTGTCTCTAATGAGGAACTATTGACCCATCTGCGTGAAAAGTACGGAGAAACTCAGCCCGAATCCAAGGTGCACGGGAATGGCCCCGCGGTGTATTATAAGATTCCGGGATTTAAAGGAAGTATCGGCTTCATCAGCGCGATTCACGGGAAATTCTGTAATCAGTGCAACCGGATCCGGCTGACATCGACGGGAATGATAAAGCCCTGCCTGTGCTATGCGGACAGTATTTCCCTGAAGGAAAGTCTGCGTGCCGGGAAGAATGAGGAGGTCAGGGCCCTGCTCGAGCAGGCAATATTACAGAAACCCCATAGTCACTGTTTTGACAAATGGGAAACGGTGACGGAACAGCGGGAAATGGCGAAAATCGGAGGTTAGGAGAAATGGAAGAGAATAAATTTGGTGTAATTAAAGCAATCTGTATCAGTGAAAAAAGAGGTACGCAGAAAAAAGAGGTGCCGGAGGCAGAGATTCAGGTAGAATGGGGTATCGCGGGGGATGCCCATGGCGGAAAGTGGCACCGTCAGGTGAGCCTCCTTTCTTATGAGAAAATCGAAGAATTCCGTAAGAGAGGAGCCGAGGTTGATTTCGGCGCATTCGGGGAAAATGTGATCGTGGAAGGCTTTGACCTGCGCTCTCTTCCGGTTGGAAGCCGCTTTAAGATTGGAGATGTGGTGCTGGAGCTAACACAGATTGGGAAGGAATGCCATAGCCATTGTGAAATCTATAAGAAGATGGGAGACTGTATCATGCCGAGGGAAGGCGTGTTTACCCAGGTTGTGACCGGAGGGCATATCGCGAAGGGGGATCAGGTTGAGATGATTCTGCCGGATAAGAACCGCCCGTTTACGGCGGCAGTTATTACCTTAAGTGACAAGGGATTTGCCGGGGAGAGGGAAGATAAAAGCGGCCCGCTGATTCAGGAAATGCTGACCCAGGCAGGATATCAGATTACGGAAACGCTTCTTCTTCCGGATGAGGCAGCAGTGCTTAAGAGACAGCTTGTGCGTCTTGCAGACCAGAGACAGGTGAATCTGATCCTGACAACGGGAGGAACCGGATTTTCCAGCCGGGATATCACGCCGGAAGCGACGGTCGCAGTCTGTGACCGTATGGCAAGAGGAATCGCTGAGGCGATCCGCGGATATTCTATGACGATCACGAAGCGTGCGATGTTAAGCCGCGGCGAGTCAGGAATTCGTGGAAATACACTGATCGTGAATCTGCCGGGAAGCCCGAAGGCAGTAAGGGAAGCACTGGAATTTATCCTGCCGGAGCTGGGACATGGACTGGGAATCCTGCGGGGAACCGAAGGAGAATGTGCAAGGAAATAAGCGTTAAGAAGATGAAATAAACGGAAGTTATAGATAGAATTTTGGAAAATATGATGTCAATACAGGACGGCCGACTGTGTTTGATATATCTTTTCGGGTGTTACTTGGAACGTTAGGAACAGTAACTGATAAGCCCCTTTCATGCATGCTTCTGCAAAGTGGCTGCTGCTCGATGAGGAACAAATTTTAAGACAAGGAGATTACAAAAATGAAAAAGAGAATATTTGCGGCGTTGCTGGCAATTTGTATGGCAGCAGGGCTTGTTGCGTGCAGTGGAAAGGAAGAGGCCAAGGAAAGTAAGTCTCAGGCAACTTCAGATGAGAAAAAAGAGGAAACACAGGAAACAGAAATCCAGGTGTTTATTGCAGCCAGTCTTAATACGGTAATGACGGATCTGGCAGAGCGTTACCAGAAAGAACACCCGGAAGTGAAGATTACTTATAATGCGGATAGTTCGGGAACATTGCTGACGCAGATTGAAGAAGGCTATGAGTGTGATATTTTCTTTTCAGCGGCACAGAAACAGATGAACCAGCTGGAGGAAGACGGAATGGTGCTTGAAGGTACCCGTCATAATGTGGTGAACAACCAGGTGGTGGTTCTTACGTTAAAGGACAGCGATACCAAGGTGACAGGCCTTTCCAATCTGAATGAAGCCAAAAGCATTGCCCTTGCAGGCGGCAGCGTTCCGGTGGGAAAATATACCCGTCAGGCACTTGTGAATATGGGCGTATTAGAGAAGGTAGATGATGTGTCAACGATCACCACACAGCAAATCTCAGAGGCACTTGGCGGTGTCGAGATCAGCGAACAGGATAATGTAAGCAAGGTGCTGATCGCTGTGACTGAGGGTGCATGTGAAGTGGGAACCACCTATTATTCCGATACTTATGGATATGAGGATCAGGTGAAAATTCTGGAAACTGTGGATTATTCCTTGACTGGGGATGTCATTTATCCGGTATGCCAGGTAGAGAATAAGGAAGCAGACGATGCACAGAAGAAGGCGGCAGAGGATTTTCTGGCATATATTCTGTCTGATGAAGCAAAGGAAGTCCTTGATTCATACTATTTTGATACCAATGTAGAGGATTAGTGTACTGTTTCGCGCAAAAGGCAGATGTAGCGGGAAGAGGGATGCAGCAAAAGCTCGGGAAAGGGGAACTTGATGCAGGAAATCAGAGAGATTGCGGCAAATTTAGATTGGAGTCCGCTGTTCATATCAATAAAAACAGGTGTGGTCGCAACATTCATTGCATTTTTTCTGGGAATTTATGCGGCCAGGAAAGCGGTAAAGGCGGGCCCGAAGGCAAAGGCAGTGCTGGATGGAATTCTGACGCTCCCAATGGTGCTCCCGCCGACGGTTGCCGGATTTTTCCTGCTTCTGCTATTCAGTACCCGGCGTCCGGTGGGAATGTATCTGTATGATACCTTTGACATTAAAATCGTGCAGTCCTGGGCAGGCTGCGTGATCGCAGCCACGGTCATCGCGTTTCCGCTGATGTACCGTAATGCTCGGGCGGCGTTCGAACAAGTCGATGCCAATCTTGTCTATGCCGCCAGAACACTGGGGATGCCGGAATATCAGATTTTCTGGAGAGTGGTTCTGCCCACCGCAAGACCGGGGGTGGTATCCGGTACGATCCTGGCGTTTGCAAGAGCGCTGGGCGAATACGGGGCAACCTCCATGCTGGCGGGAAATATCCCGGGAAAAACAGGAACGATTTCTCAGAAAATCGCTATGGTGATACAGGACGGGGATTACCTGACTGCCGGCGTGTGGGTGGCGATCGTGATCGTGATCGCATTTGTGATCGTGGTCGTGATGAATCTGGTATTAGGAAAGCAGGGAAAGAATGTGAAACGCTGGTGATGCGTCGGAGAAATCGCAGATTTGCGCCGAAGTCCGGGAAAACATGGAAAAACGGACAGCGTGCCAGATATGTGTGGAAAAGGAGCATTGCAGAAGAGAAAGGAAGGACGAAATGGGTGAGAGCCTTTCGGTTGAGATACATAAGGATTTCGGAAAATTTAAACTGGATATCGCATTTAGGAGCCAAAGCCGCTGGCTGGGAATCCTGGGGGCATCCGGCTGCGGAAAGAGCCTGACGCTGAAAAGTATCGCCGGGATTGAAGAACCGGATTCCGGAAGGATCGAGGCGGGCGGCGTAGTGTTTTATGACAAGGCGAAACGGATATGCCTAAAACCGCAGGAGAGGCGGGTAGGATATTTGTTTCAGAATTACGCCTTGTTTCCGACGATGACCGTGGCGGAAAATATCGCGGCGGGTCTTAGAGGCAGGAAAGCGGAGCAAAAAAAACGTGTGGATGAAATGGTGGAGAAATTCCAGCTAAAGGGCCTGGAAAAACAGGTTCCGGGACAGCTTTCCGGAGGACAGCAGCAGAGGGTGGCACTTGCAAGGATCATGGCTTATGAGCCGGAAATGATTCTGCTGGATGAACCGTTTTCGGCGCTGGATGTGCATCTTAGGGACAAGATGCAAAGAGAACTGATGGAGATGCTCAAAGACTATCCGGGATTCGTGATCCTGGTATCTCACAGCAGGGATGAAATCTATCGGATGAGCGAAGAAGTGTTGATTATTGATGACGGAAAACTGGTTACACAGGGAAATACGAAGCAGGTGTTTCTAAATCCGGGAAGTGTGGCGGCGGCAAGGCTTACCGGGTGCAAGAACATTGCAGATGCGCGCAAGACTGAGCGGGCGGGACTTTATGTGGAGGCGTGGGGAATGAATCTATCCGTCCGCACACTACCGGATGATGATATTTCTGCAGTTGGCATTCGTGCTCATGAGTTTTGTATCGAAAAAAATGCCGGGAATACGCATCTGTGTTTTGAAATACTAGATCCGGTCATTACAGAAGATATGTTTGAATATAATATTTCTTTCAGGCCGTCCGAACATGCGTGTGAGAGGGTGGACTGGAAGATTTCGAAGCGTGAGTGGGATGCCAAAAAAGACAGATTGCCGGAACGCATTTACCTGCATGAAAAAGATTTATTATTGATGAAATAATGCAAATCAGCTTTACATTTTGGGTGAAGATCACGTGTCAGAAAATGGAATCGACTTCTTTCGAGAATAATAGTTGAAATGTTGTAGACAATAGGCTATAATAAGTGTTAGGAAAACCTGGGATGCACGAGGCTTCCGTATTTTTGAACCTACAAAACTTTAAACGGGATTCCTATATCTCCGTAATATGTCAGGCCCTCATTGCGCAGGGGAAGGCAGAAAAGCGGATGCGGTCGCCCACCTAGCTGTGGCTAGGAGTCAAAAAACGGAAAACGGCATATCCGGGGGACTACCAAAGAGAAGAAGACAGTTGCTTTTGGCAACTGTCTTTTAGATTCAACCGAAGGCGGAGGAGTGAGAATGAAAAAAATAGTCAATAAAATCATGAATTTTGCCGATTTGGTTGCGAAAAGCCATACGGGAGCTTATGCGGCCCAGTCCGCATACTTCTTTATTCTGAGTTTGATTCCAATCATTCTGCTGCTGCTCACGATCGTGCAGTATACTCCGGTTACGAAGGCGGATGTGATGACAGCGGCTGTTTTGGTGTTCCCGGAAGAGAATATGCAGAGTTTTATCGTAGGCATCGTCAATCAGGTGTATAATCAATCGAGAACGGTAATCCCGATCACGGCACTGGTGGCTTTGTGGTCCGCCGGGAAAGGGGTTCTTGCGATGAATACGGGACTGAACTGTGTATATGAGATCCGGGAGACACGTAATTATATTATCCTGAGAATCCGGGCTTCTATCTATACGATCGTGTTTATCGTTGCGATCGTAGTTGCTCTGATCCTCTCGGTTTTTGGTAACAGTATCAGTATTCTTGTAAGTGACAGATTCCCATTTTTGGAGGAGACAATGACAGCCATCCTGCAGATGCGGACGGTAATCTCCTTTTTCATGATGCTGGGATTCTCTCTTTTAATTTATCGTTTTCTGCCGAACCGCAGGGATAAGATTAAGCATCAGCTCCCGGGGGCAGTGTTTACCTCGATCGGGTGGCTTTTGATCTCCTTTATTTTTTCGATGTATTTGACAATATTTAAAGGCTTCTCAGGACTTTACGGCAGTATGACGGCGATCATCCTGGTGATGCTGTGGCTGTATTTCTGTATGTATGTGATGCTGCTGGGCGGACTTTTGAACCGGATCTGGCAGGGGCGTAATGCTCTGTAACTGGAAGGCAGTAAGAGAATGCAGCCCTGGAAGTGCAATCACTTTGTGTCAAAAAAGTTTCTGTCATATAAAAGTGCGGCATTTAATACGACGAGTACGGAGCCTGCGTTGTGCACTAAGGCTCCGGTGATCGGATTTAGGATCCCGAGTACCGAAAGGGTAACGGCAACGAAATTAATACACATCGATGCGGTGATATTCCCCTTGATCGTATTGACCGTGGAGCGTGAGAGGCGTTTTAAATAGGGAATTTTGGAGATGTCGTCGCCCATCAGTGCAATGTCGGCCGCTTCTACGGCAATATCACTGCCCATCGTGCCCATAGCGATCCCCACATCTGCGGTTTTCAGCGCCGGAGCGTCGTTGACACCGTCGCCGATCATGCAGACACGGCTGCCGCTCTGCTGGAGATCGGCAATCTTTTCTACCTTCTGCTCCGGGAGAAGATCAGCACATACTTCGGTGATTCCTAACTGGTTTGCGAAATAGTCGGCAGTCATTTTGTTATCCCCTGTCAATAAAAAAGTCTTGGTATCCAGTGCAGACAGTTTCTGAACCATATCTTTTGCGGTTTCCTTCAAGACATCCGATAATGCGATCATACCGATACAGACGCCGTCAGATGCGGAGATAATAGATGCTTTGCCCTGGCAGCGCAGCTCTTTTAGCTTGGCGGTAACCGAATCCGGCAGGGAAATACCGTTTTCAAGCAGATAATTTTCATTTCCACAGATCAGGTGCTTATTTTCCACGACGGCATCGATTCCTTTTCCGGCATTCATCTGAAAGCTGTTGCTTTGTGCGAGAGCGATCTTTTTTTGCCGTGCATATTCGACGATCGCTTTCCCAAGGGGATGTTCACTTTTGGCTTCGGCGGAAGCAGTCAGGAAGAGGAGCGTGGTTTCATCCGTTTTTTCATCAAAAGAACAAATATCGCATACCTCGAGTTTCCCATAGGTCAGTGTTCCGGTCTTATCGAATGCAATGGTATCCACCTTTCCCATTTTCTCAAGAGCTTCTCCTGATTTAATGATAATCCCATGTTTTGTGGCCTGTCCGATTGCCGCCATGATAGAGACCGGCGTCGCAAGAGCCAGAGCGCAGGGGCAGAATACAACCAGAACGGTCACGCATCGGTTCAGAGCAGTCATGAAGCTAAGGCCACATGCCCGGTTGATAAGAAATGCAAAAATTGCGATCGCAAGTGCGATCGGCACAAGCCACACCGCCCACTTATCTGCGATGCGCTGCATGGGGGCTTTTTTTGTTTCAGCTTCTTTTACAAGGGTGATCAGCTTTTGCAGAGAAGAGTTCTCACCGACACTTGTCGCTTCGATATCGATGGAGCCATAGCAGTTTAAGGTGCCGCAGAATACGCTGTCGCCCACGGTTTTATCGACTGGCAGAGACTCGCCGGTCATAACCGACTGGTCAACGGAGGTGCTTCCGGACAGGATGGTTCCGTCAGCGGGTATCTTTTCGCCGGGAAGAATGCGGAGCAGATCGTGAGATTTGATCTCCTCGGCCGGTATTAGTTTTTCGGTCCATGTGTTTTCAGCTTTGACCAGTTTTCTTCCCTTGGCAGGTGCAAGGGCGATGAGCTTTGATAATCCCTTCTTTGCCCGGGCAACGGTCATGTCCTCCAGGATAGCGCCGATCGCCATGATGAAGGCAACTTCACCTGCGGCAAATATTTCCCCGATCGCCATGGAAGCGATCATTGCGATGGAGATCAGGAGCGCGGAGGAAATCCAGCGTTCATATATCAGGCGCGTCAGAGCAAGGTACAGCATGGGGATGCCGGAGATTATAATCGTGAGCCATGCCGGGTCTGCCGGGAAGGAAAAGCCTGTCAGTTTAAAGGCTAAACTGATTACGAGGAAGATTCCCGCCAGAATGGTCATCGGTGTACCTGCCAGAAAATCGTTTAATTTTTTCACAAAAACCCACCTTTCTGCTGCCTTGATATTCGGCATAAGATAATGTACAATATATTTGTTATCGAACGGTTTGTACGGTTTGATTATATAAAGCTAACGAGGCAAATACAAGAAACAAAGCTGTCGAAATGTAAGTTACCGGACAGTTTTGGGAAATTGTTCAGGAGGGGATTATGGACAGAAGGCAGCAGAAAACCAGAGATGCGATTTTCAGGGCGTTCAGCAAATTGTTGGAGACGAAGCATTTCAGTAATATCACGGTGCAGGAGATCATAGATGAGGCAAATATCGGGCGAAGCACTTTTTATGCACATTTTGAGACAAAAGATGAACTGCTGAAAGCGATGTGTACCGATATCTTTCACCATGTTTTTTCCGAAGAGCTTCATTCCGAGAAGACCCATGATTTTTCCAATGATGACAGCGGACTGAGGTCTAAGCTGACGCATATTCTGTATCATTTAAAGGACAGCGGCAAGGATATCACGGGGATTCTCACCAGTGAGAGCGGGGAATTGTTTATGCGGTATTTTAAAGAATATCTTTCGGAAATGTTTGGTAAATACCTGGATGAAGTCAAGGCGGATGCACCGGAGGAGTTTGTGCTGAATCATTTGGTCGGGAGTTTTGCGGAGACGGTGAGGTGGTGGATTAAGAACAAAATGCGGGGGACTCCGGAAGAGATCGCGGGGTATTATCTGGCGGTGATCAAGATGTAAAGACTTTTAAATCGTTATTCACAATCTATATTTTCCATCCCAGTGGCCGCATACGAAAAACAGGGCGATTGCATTCTCCCCTGCCTTACCGTATCGCCCGAAGAAGAACATCAGCTTTGTTTTATTCCTGTATCGGTAATGTAATCTTTACACAAAAACCGCCATATGCGCTATGCTTGATAGTGGAACTTCCGCCGTGCGCCGCTATGATTTGTTTTACAATAAGCAGCCCCAGTCCGTGGCGCTGCTCCGACACATTATCATCACACACCATATAGTGCGGAGCGTTATTGAGCTTTTCAATTTGCTCGTCCGTAGCACCTATACCGTCGTCGGCAACAGCTATGGTACAGCTACTATTTTCAGCGGCAACACTGACATAAATTTTACAACCCTGCTCATTATGGGTGATACAATTCTGAATCAGGTTGCCAATTGCCCGTTTCATCAAATCCCTGTCAGCATTCACAGGGCAGAATGTCAGAGCTTCATCGGTTTCCCATTCAATCGGGTGTTTTTCCTCAAAGTCCATATTGATAAAATCTACAACAACTTGCCGGGCAATCGCAATCAAATTCTCCTTTTTAGGATGAATTGGCTGCATATTATATTCCAATTTAGAAGCTAAATTGAGGTCATTGATCAAGTTCCGTATTCTCTGACTTTGCTTCACGATAACCGCCGCTTTCTGGCGTTCATCATCCGTCAAATGCGTATCATCTCTTAACCAGCCTGCATACCCCATAACCATTGACAACGGTGTCCGAATATCGTGAGAAACGCCTGCTATCCAATTTGCCCTTGCCGTTTCTCTCCTGCGAAGCTGATTATTTTGAGATTGCAAAATCGCCGATGTTTTATTGATATTCATTGCAAGCTCAGACAACAGGCCTTTTTCTTTAATATATACAGGCTCTCCCATTGGTAAGCTTTGTATGCCATTTACAATCGGCTTGATGGATTTCAGCAGCTTAGAATTTGCGACCACATAAATTAAAAAAATAAGTGCAGCATTGATAGCCAAAACTAATAGAGCTGTCTTGGGTAAGTTGGCAATAAGCTCGTAGTCCCAGCTTGGCCACATATGTTTCCAAAAGCTATCTTTTGGATAACCCAATACAATAAGACCGTCTTCCGTCTCACCCGTAAAGGTTGGATATCCGTCTATATATCCACGGGTCAGACTTGCTATATCTGAAAGTGTATAGGACAGCGGTATAGTCTCTGGCAAATCAGCAGTTTGCCATTTCACTTGCTTTGTTTCATTATCTATGAAGATTGCCCAGGCATCAGAATTTTTTAGTTCAAGAGAAATTGCGTCGGGCAGGTCATATCCACCATCATCTGTCTGCTGTAGAGCGTCTGCAACTTCTTCAGCGGTTTTCCACGGATAGGCATTGGGTGCTTGTTCTGCGGTAAAGACAGCAAGCAAAACAAAATTCAGGACAAGGAGCAGTACACAGCTAAGAAGCAGGATGCCTACATAACGGCGTATCAGTTTAGGAACACTTTTCATATCATTTTCCCCCTATAATTAGTTTGTATCCCAAGCCTTTGACAGTGATTAAGGATACAGGGCGGGAGGGATTTTCTTCTATTTTCTCTCTGATGCGCCGAATGTGCGCCATCAGAGAATTTTCATATCCAAAAGGATTATCGCCCCACGCAGCCTCACACAGAGCATCAATCGTAACAATGCGACCTGCATTACGGTACAAAGCGGCTAAAATATCGTGTTCTTTCGCTGTCAAAGGAATATGCTTGCCATTTTTTATAGCTTCAGCTCGGTCAAAATCTATCTCGCTGTTTTGAAGTCTTACAAGAGAACTTTCATCTTTGTAGCTTCTGCGTAAAATTGCCATAATGCGGAAAACAAGTTCCTTTGGAAGAAAAGGCTTTACAACATAATCATCCGCACCAAGACCAAAACCCTTGAATTTATCCTCGTCCTCGCCACAGGCAGTTAAAAAGAGTATAGGATATTCGCCGTTCTGTTTTAATTGCTCCATCAAGTGAAAACCGTTGCCATCAGGCAGCATTACATCAAGTATGGCAAACTCTGGCTCTACTGCTGCAGCTGCTGAAAGAGCGTCCTTCACATTTTTAGCGACCCCAATATTACAAAATCCTTCTTCTTTTAGGATAGATACGACCATATCTAAAAGCTCCTGTTCGTCATCAACAAGCAGGATGCGTTTGTTTTTTAAGTATTCACACTCCATATACTTTGCTCCCTTCAGATAATCATTATAGCATGAACCGCTGCCCTTTTCCATTGTGTGGAGAAATGTAAGGTAGATGTAAGGTAGAGAGAAAGTTAACACAAGGTTGGGACTGTAAAATGAAAATGCAATGAGAAAGGAGCAAAAATATGAATATCATTGAAACCAAAAATCTTACAAAATCATATGCAGACTTTACTGCTGTATCTGGAGTTAATCTTCACATTCCAAAGGGAACAGTTTACGGATTCCTCGGTCCGAATGGAGCAGGTAAATCAACTACAATGAAGATGTTCCTTGGTCTTACGAAACCTACAAGCGGCTCGTTTGTCATTGACGGCAAGAGATATCCGGAAAACCGTGTGGAAATTCTGAAAGAAGTTGGTTCGTTCATTGAAGCACCCGCTTTTTATGGTAATTTAAGCGGTGAGGAAAATCTGGATATTATCCGTAAAATTTTGGGATTGCCCCAATCCGCCGTTTCTGAGGCATTAGAGTTGGTTGGTCTTTCGCAGTATAAAAGCAGGCTTGCAAAAAAGTATTCTCTCGGGATGAAGCAGAGATTAGGGCTTGCAAGCGCATTGATTGGCAGACCCCCGATTTTGATTCTTGACGAGCCGACCAATGGACTCGACCCTGTTGGCATTCACGAAATCAGAACGCTTATCCGTTCCCTGCCGCAGAAGTTTGATTGCACCGTATTGGTATCATCCCACTTGCTGTCCGAAATCGAGCTTATGGCGGATAATATCGGCATTCTCAATCACGGTTGTCTGCTGTTTGAGGGAACGCCTGAAGGACTGAAGTTTAATGCAGCGACACAGGGTTATCCTACGGATAATTTGGAAGATACTTTTCTTGCCTTGATTGATGCCGACAACAGGCAGAGAGGTGGTGTGAGATGAGTTTCTCTCTGGAATGTAAAAAAGTAAAACGGACAGGTTTTACGCCTGCTTTTCTCTGCGGAGGATTTTTAGCAGCGATAGTGCCTGTTCTCAATATGGCAGTCCGTTCAGAAAATTATTTGGGACTTCACGCTTCGTCTGTTCAAATCCTGATGGATGCGAATTGGCAAATGATGGCGATGCTTAATATCCTGCTGACTGTAGCGGGTGCCTGCCTGATGTATCACACGGAATATGCAGATAATGCCATTCAGAGAATGTGTACGCTGCCATTGAAAGAGAGTAAGCTGTTTTTCGGCAAGGTCACTTTAATGGCGCTTATGTGCATTGTAATCTTGGTAATAGAAGGTGCGAGTATCGCTCTCTGCTCCTATCATTGGTTTGGACTATCCCGTGAAGTGTGGGTAGAAGTAATGAAAAACTTTGGGTATGCCTTGCTGTTAATGCTGCCCACAGCATTTGGCTCGCTGTTTATTGCATCGGCGTGTAAGAATATGTGGGTGTCTCTCGGCATCGGCGTTGTGTGTGTGTTTACAGCTACGATGCTGCCCACAAAAAACTTTATTTTATCGCTGTTTCCATTTGCACTTCCATTTCAGATATTTGCAGGTACAGCAGAAAGTATCGTCCGCAATTTTATGATTGCTGCAGTGGTTGAAATCTTTATCATTGGGATTGCGGAAGTATTATTCTTAAAGGGTAGGAGGTTGTTTGAATGAGTTTTTTATCTCTCATCGGCATTGAGGCGGGAAAAATACGCCGATCCAAAATCCTTTTGATTTTGGCGGTTGCCACCGTTATTCTTTGGATTCCTTCTATTTTGAATGCCGATATGAACTTTGGAATGCAGGCAGAGGGCATTTCCCCTGAAAACAACTTTTTAATACAGGGCTTTATGGGAATGGCGTGGTTTATGTTTCCTGCAAGTATGGTTGTGAGTACGGTTTTGCTGAATATGACGGAAAGAAGCAATAAGGGTATTTTGAAAATGCTTTCCCTGCCAGTGAACACCGCTGAATTATGCCTGGCGAAATTTGTTGTCTTGCTTGCGTTGGCGGCTTTTCAAATACTGATGACCGTCCTTATGTATTTTGTAAGTGCAGGGATAGTATCACAAACGCAGGATTATGATTTCATTTTACAGCCACTATTTGTTTTTAAGGAAGCAGGGCTGATTTTTGTATCGGCAATTCCGATGCTTGCATTTTTCTGGCTTTTGTCGGTATGTATTCAGACACCGATTTTTTCTATCGGACTTGGGCTCGCTTCGATTGTGCCATCTGTTTTGATGATAAATACAAAAATATGGTTTGTCTATCCGATGGCGTATCCGTTCTTTGTGATAACGGCTGAATATGGGAAATTAGCTTCCAATCTGACAACAGCGCAGCTCGAGTTCATTCCATGGCTTCCTGTTGCTGCCTTTATCACAATCATTTGTCTATTTATTTCCTGCCTTCGTTTTGGGCAGGCTGAAAGGAGATAACTATTATGAAAAACAAGATTTTAACCGCTATCAGCACCATTATGCTTTTTATACCATGGACAATTCTTCCCCTTCGGACTTTCGATTGGGCATTGGAATCACCAGTTGCGGAAATCATGATTGCCAGCTATGCGGCATTCATGATTTTCAGCGGAGTATTCACAATTCTTTCTTATGTCAAAACAAAAGTGCAAAACAACTTAATGAAGGTCTGCTTAATTGTGAACAGTCTCTATGCTGTGGGCGGCGTTGCAACGCTCGGAATGATGGTCTTACCGAAAATCATGTAAAGAGGCATATTTGCTATGAAAAAGATGAAAATAGCTCTATCGTTGATTTTCGTTTTATGCTTAACCTTTTCTCTTGCAGGGTGCGCTTCTGATCACAATGAGGGAAAAGAAACGTCAGTCATTGCCACCGCCTGAACATAAGCAAAGGCAGGAGAAAAGCTATACTCCTGCCTATACATATCAATTTTTCTCCCTGTCTGGATTAACCCATGTATTGTAATCCTACAGTATGAAATAAGAAAAGGTAGAAAATAACTTGACAACATCGAAACATATGGTAAAATATTTAAAGATATGTAGAAAAGCTATGACCGTGTCAGTAGTGCACTGTTTTCCAACAGAGAGAGGGGATCACCGGCTGTAAGTTCCCTCAGGTTCAGACAGGAATCGAATTTCCCACGTGAGCTGCGTTTTTGAAAGACAAGTAGAAAGCGACGTTCCTGCACGTTACGCAGTCTGAGTGCCTGCCGGAAGTGGCGGGAAGCAGGGTGGTACCGCGAGAAGATTCGTCCCTATAACAGGGGCGTTTTTTTGTTGCCAAGCATACCTAAGTGAAGGTCCAGTGGACCTTCATCTCGGTTGCCAAGCATACCTGAGTGACAGTCCAGTGGACTGTCATCTTGGTTTTATAACTTGGATAGAATTACGGCATTGGAGGAAATCCTGCAGTGAAAAAGACATGGAGCATTCATAAAGCAACATAAAGGAGGAAATACCACAGGGTATACCAATATGTCCAAAAATCAGAACCAAAAGGAGGAAATCATGAAAGAGAGACTTGAGAGCATCAGACAAGAAGCATTAAGACAGATCGAAGCTTCTGATGTCCCGGAAAAACTGAATGAGGTGCGGGTAAGGTTCCTTGGTAAAAAGGGAGAATTGACCGCAGTATTAAAAGGTATGAAGGATGTAGCGCCGGAAGAGCGCCCGAAGGTAGGACAGTTGGTCAATGAGACCAGAGCTGCCATTGAGGAGATTCTCGAAGATACCAGGAAAAAGATGGAAGCTGCCATTCGCGCGGAGAAGCTGAAACAGGAAGTCATCGACGTGACACTTCCGTCTAAGAAGAATACGGTAGGACACCGTCATCCGAATACCATCGCACTGGAAGAGGTAGAGCGTATCTTTATCGGTATGGGCTATGAAGTAGTAGAAGGCCCGGAAGTCGAGTATGACCTGTATAACTTCGAGAAACTGAACATTCCCGCAGACCACCCGGCAAAGGATGAGCAGGACACCTTCTATATCAATAAAGATATCGTGCTCCGTACCCAGACCTCTCCGGTACAGGCCCGCGTGATGGAGCAGGGCAAGCTGCCAATCCGCATGATCGCTCCGGGAAGAGTATTCCGCTCCGATGAGGTGGATGCAACCCACTCCCCGTCCTTCCATCAGATCGAAGGTCTGGTAATCGATAAAAATATTTCCTTCGCAGACCTCAAGGGAACACTGGAAGTATTCGCAAAAGAATTGTTCGGACCGGACACCAAGACCAAATTCCGTCCGCATCACTTTCCGTTCACCGAGCCAAGCGCGGAAGTAGACGTATCTTGTTTCAAATGCGGAGGAAAAGGCTGCCGCTTCTGCAAAGGCTCCGGCTGGATCGAGATTCTCGGCTGCGGCATGGTACATCCCCACGTACTCGAAATGTGCGGCATCGACCCCGAAGAATACACCGGATTCGCATTCGGCGTAGGCCTCGAACGTATCGCACTTCTAAAATACGAAATCGACGACATGCGCCTACTGTACGAAAACGACATCCGATTCTTGAAACAATTTTAGCGTTGGCAATGAGCAGTGCGCAGAAAGAATGACAAGAAACAGCGTTATGCTCGCATATAAGCAGTTTCTTGGCAGACTTACTGCATAGGGCGAAGCCCGTAAAGCGAGAAGGAGCGAAGCGGAATCGAGCTTGCACTGCGGAGTAGAGTAGAAGAAAGAAGAAACAGCGTTATGCTTGCATAAAAGCAGTTTCTTGACAGACTTACTGCATAGGGCGAAGCCCGTAAAGCGAGAAGTAGCGAAGCGGAATCGAGCTTGCACTGCGGAGTAGAGTAGAAGAAAGAAGAAACAGCGTTATGCTCGCATATAAGCAGTTTCTTGGCAGACTTACTGCATAGGGCGAAGCCCGTAAAGCGAGAAGGAGCGAAGCGGAATCGAGCTTGCACTGCGGAGTAGAGTAGAAAATATAGATAGGAGAAGAAGCATGAATACATCATTATCATGGATTAAAGCATATGTCCCGGAGCTGGATGTGACCGCCCAGGAGTACACGGATGCGATGACACTTTCCGGTACCAAGGTAGAAGGCTACGAGAAAATGGATGCAGATTTAGATAAAATTGTCATTGGACAGATTGAGAAAATAGAAAAACACCCGGATGCGGACAAACTGATCATCTGTCAGGTAAATGTAGGAAGTGAGACCGTACAGATCGTAACGGGCGCTCCAAACGTAAAGGAAGGAGACAAGGTTCCGGTAGTTCTCGACGGCGGACGCGTGGCAGGAGGCCATGAGCCGGGTCAGAGAGTGGAAGGCGGCATCAAGATTAAAAAAGGAAAACTCCGCGGCATCGAGAGCTGCGGCATGATGTGTTCCATCGAGGAGCTGGGTTCTGACAGAAACATGTATCCGGAGGCGCCGGAGTACGGAATCTACATCTTCGGAGAGGACGCGCAAGTAGGCGAAAGTGCGATCAAAGCGCTGGGTCTTGACGATGTGGTATTTGAATATGAAATCACCTCCAACCGTGTGGACTGCTTCAGCGTGATCGGAATCGCAAGAGAAGCGGCTGCGACCTTCCGCAAGGAATTCCATCCCCCGGTTGTCACCCCTACCGGAAATGACGAGGATGTAAACGACTATATCAAAGTAAGAGTAGACAACACCGATCTTTGCCCGCGTTACTGCGCAAGGGTGGTAAAGAATATCAAAATCGGACCGTCACCCGAGTGGATGAAGGAAAGACTGCGCTCCGTGGGAATCCGTCCGATCAATAACCTGGTTGATATCACCAACTATGTGATGGAAGAATACGGACAGCCCATGCATGCCTATGATCTGGATACCATCGCAGGCCGTCAGATTATCGTGCGTACCGCTGAAAAGGGAGAAAAATTCGTGACTCTTGACGGACAGGAGCGCGAGATGGATGATACCGTCCTGATGATCTGCGACGGCGAGAAGGCAGTGGGAATTGCCGGAATCATGGGTGGCGAGAACTCTATGATCACGGACAATGTAAAGACCATGCTCTTTGAGGCAGCCTGCTTTGACGGAACTAATATCCGTAAGTCCAGCAAGAAAGTGGGACTTCGTACCGATGCATCCGGTAAATTCGAGAAAGGCCTTGACCCGAACAATGCCCAGGCAGCCATCGACCGTGCGTGTCAGCTTGTGGAAGAGATGGGCGCCGGAGAAGTAGTCGGCGGAATGGTTGACGTTTACGGCAAGAAGAAAGAGCCGGTAAGAGTACCGTTTGACGCTGAGAAGATCAATGTCCTTCTGGGAACCGATATCCCGGAGGAAGAGATGCTGGGATATTTTGAAAAAATCGGTCTGGGATACGACGCGGAAACCAAAGAGGTAATCGCACCGACCTTCCGTCACGACCTGTTCCGTCTGGCAGATCTTGCGGAGGAAGTGGCAAGATTCTATGGCTATGACAATATTCCGACCACACTCCCGAAGGGCGAGGCGACCACCGGTAAGCTCTCCTTCAAGCTGAGAGTGGAGGAGACTGCGAGAAATATCGCGGAGTTCTGTGGTTTCAGCCAGGGAATGACATACTCCTTCGAGAGCCCGAAGGTATTTGATAAGCTCCTTCTGGATGCAGATGACAAAGCCCGTGAGGCGGTTCAGATCATGAATCCGCTGGGGGAGGATTACAGTATCATGAGAACGATTTCCCTAAACGGAATGCTGACCTCCCTTGCGACAAACTATAACCGGAGAAATAAGAACGTACGCCTGTATGAGCTTGGAAATATTTACCTGCCGAAGAGCCTCCCGCTGACCGAGCTGCCCCAGGAGAGGATGCAGTTCACACTGGGAATGTATGGAGACGGGGACTTCTTCACCATGAAAGGCGTGGTAGAAGAGTTCTTCGAGAAGGTAGGGCTTCTTAAGAAAGAGACTTATGATCCGAATGCCGGAAAGAATTTCCTTCACCCGGGACGCCAGGCAAACATCATTTACGATGGAAAAGTGGTCGGCTATCTGGGCGAGGTTCACCCGGAGGTGGCAGACATTTACGGAATCGGCGATCGCGCCTATGTGGCAGTGATCGACATGCCGGAAATCGTAGAGCTTGCAACCTATGACAGAAAATATCAGGGAATTGCCAAATATCCGGCGGTCAACCGTGATATCAGTATGGTAGTGCCGAAAGAGATTCTCGTGGGCCAGATCGAGGAGGTAATCGAAAAGAAGGGCGGCGCTTACTTGGAGAGCTATAAGCTGTTCGACCTTTATGAGGGTGCGCAGATCAAGCCGGGATTCAAGTCAGTGGCATATTCCATCACCTTCCGTGCGAAAGATAAGACTCTGGAAGAGGCAGATGTTTCCGCAGCGATGAAGAAGATTCTCAAAGCTCTGGAAGAGATGGGAATCGAACTGAGACAGTAAGAGGATGTTCCATGTTGAAAAAAGAAGATTTTTATTTTGACCTGCCGGAGGAATTGATTGCCCAGGATCCGCTAGAGGATCGTTCCGGGTCCCGGCTTCTGGTTTTGGATAAGGAAACGGGAGCGGTGCAGCACCATATATTCCGGGACATTGTAGGATACCTGGAGCCGGGCGACTGCCTGGTCATCAACGATACCAAGGTGATTCCGGCGAGGCTGATCGGAGAAAAAGAAGGAACGGGCGCGAAAGTAGAAGTGCTCCTTCTGAAACGGAAGGAAAATGATATCTGGGAAACGCTCGTAAAACCGGGGCGGAAGATGAAGCCGGGGGCTAAGCTTAGCTTTGGCGGCGGAATCCTGAAAGCAGAGGTTCTGGAGGTTGTGGAGGAAGGCAACCGGCTGATTCAGTTTACCTATGAAGGAATTTTTGAGGAAATCCTGGATCAGCTGGGGCAGATGCCCCTGCCGCCCTATATCACCCACCAGCTTGAGGATAAGAACCGATACCAGACCGTGTATGCAAAGCATTCGGGCAGCGCGGCGGCGCCCACGGCGGGGTTACATTTCACACCGGAGCTATTAAAAGAAATTGAGGAAAAAGGGGTCATGATCGCGCATGTGACCCTGCATGTAGGGCTCGGAACCTTCCGCCCGGTAAAGGTGGAGAATATACTGGAGCACCATATGCATTCGGAATTCTACCGGATCGAGGCCGGGGAAGCCGAGAAGATCAACCACGCAAAGGACAGCGGGCACAGGGTGATCTGTGTAGGTACGACAAGCTGCCGTACGGTGGAATCTGCGGCGGATGAGAATGGAAGGCTGAAGGAATGCAGCGGCTGGACGGAGATTTTTATCTATCCGGGCTATCAGTTCAAAGTGCTGGACTGCCTGATCACGAATTTTCATTTGCCGGAATCCACATTGATCATGTTGGTTTCCGCGCTTGCAGGAAGGGAGCATGTGCTTGCGGCGTATGAAGAAGCGATCAGAGAGCGGTATCGGTTTTTTAGCTTTGGGGATGCGATGTTTATAGAGTAAATATCATGTAAAATACAAAAGCTAAACAGTAATAGCTGCTGGTATAAGAAAAATGAATGTGTTATAATTTGTTTTAGGACAATGAGGCCCAATAAGGTTCATTGTCCTTTTACTATTTGCCGGAGGAGAAAATGTTATGGAGAAGAAAAGTGTGATTGGTATCGTGCCTTTGATTGACAATGAAAAAGAAAGTTATTGGATGCTGCCAGGATATATGCAGGGCATTATAGATGCCGGAGGTCTGCCTGTTATGCTTCCATTGACGGATGACAGAAACTTGATTTGCCAGCTTGTATCCTCTTGTGATGGTTTTCTTTTTACTGGCGGTCAGGATGTATCACCGGAATTATATGGGGAGGACAGGATTTTGCAGTGTGGGGAATGCAGCCCGGAACGCGACAGGATGGAGACAGCGCTGCTAGAGGAGGTTCTGCGTGCTGACAAGCCGCTGCTTGGCATCTGCCGGGGAATCCAGTTCCTCAATGCGGCACTTGAAGGAACGCTTTACCAGGATATTCCGACTCAGGTAAAGACAAATACAGAGCATCATCAGACGCCGCCCTATGACGCTCCGGTGCATGAGGTGAGTATAAAAGATGGTTCGGCATTGTTTGATTTGCTTATGACACAAAAGATCCGGGTAAACAGTTATCATCATCAGGCAATTAAAGATTTATCTCCGCAGTTGAGAGTAATGGCGGTTTCAGAGGATGGTTTGATCGAGGGCGTGTATATGCCGGGGAAGAAATTCGTCTGGGCAGTGCAGTGGCATCCGGAATTTTCTTACCGGACGGATGAGAACAGCCGAAAGATATTCAAGGCTTTTGTTAGTTCTGCAGAGATTTGTAAACAGAGCCGGGCATTGTAGTGATACGTAGTCGGTTCCTTCGTTTTAGGTTATTCAAGTTGTTCTTTGCCGTTTGGACGGTGAGAAATAGAGAAAATATCGGAGATAAGGATATGCACGAGGTAAGAGCAAAGGGGATTCCGACTATTGTCTGGATGACACCTATTCTGCCGTTTATCAATGACACTGAAGAAAACATACGTAGTCTGCTGAATGAATGCCGAAGAGCAAAAGTATATGGAATCATCACTTTTGGAATCGGTGTGACGCTCCGGGATGGGGATAGGCAGTATTTCTACCAGAAGCTGGTACGGCAGGAATCGGCAGGAATACGCATTACCACATCTCAAAGTAAATTATAGCATATTAGAAAAACGAGGATTTAAACACCCTCGTTTTCTAATATGCTGATTAGTGAATTGAAAGAAAATATAGAGGTTATGGGAGAAGGAAATATATTATGACCTTCTGGCGATCTCTGCTCCTTGGAGCGCCCCCACATATGTATCTTATCAATTTATCAGAATCTTAAGCTCAGGCAGCTTAAGCCTCCGTCAATCTTGCGGTATTCCGAAGTATCCACCAAAATCACCTCATATCCCGCATATTTTATAATCTGCGCCACTTTCGGGAAGTTGGCCGGCACGATAACTCGATCATTGACCCAGATACAGTTGGCCGCATATGCTTCGTTCTCCGGTATCACATATTTATTGAATTTGGCAAAATCAGGTTTGTCTATAAATTCGCCGGCTACCAGCATATTGTTATTCTCAATATAGTTTACGCCGGTCTTCAGATGGAGTACTTCTGTCAGTTCTACTTCTGATCCGCTGAGACCGTACTTTTCCAGAATCGCGATGAACTGACGAATGCCTTCCGCATTTGTCCTTGCCGAACGACCCACGTAAAAATGATCTCCCACCATCATGACGTCGCCGCCCTCTAATGTACCCGGGGCTTTGATATATTCGATACAGTCCTCACTATAAAACTGTTTGATCACCGGGATCATTGCCTCCACCTCTTTATTTCTGGAGGCTGCTCCCGGGTTCGTGATGATCGCACATTTTCTTGTCAATACAGCCGTATCTTCCACAAAGCAGGAATCCGGAAAGTTTTCATCGGCTTCCAGTACGGTTACAGTAACTTGGCAGCTTTTTAGGGCTTCTATATAAGCGTCATGCTGTTTTAATGCCAGCTCATAATCCGGCTTTCCCAGTTCCGGGGCGGAAGTAATGCCTTCCGTAATTTTACTGCATGGTCTTTTTACAATTACATTCTGAAACATTTTGTTTCTTCCTCCCTATTTAGTCAAGTCTTTTTTCCTTGAAAATCAAGGATTTTTTCAATATATCATCAATAAATATCTCAGAAGAAGGAGCCATAGGAATGGACTTTTCTCTGTATCTGGTACGAAAA